>Ga0102814_10000378_pt1 | contig 32909 bp, 27 predicted proteins | sample ColrivemetaGS741_FD_79112 | JGI IMG/M metagenome (GOLD analysis project Ga0102814, IMG submission 79112) | Estuarine microbial communities from the Columbia River estuary - Flood tide ETM metaG S.741 | ecosystem: Environmental > Aquatic > Marine > Intertidal zone > Estuary | place: USA...
AATACAGATCCGATCATAAATTATCTGTGGAATTTTGGGGCGGGCGCTGATCAAAGCTCTTCTAGTACCATTGGACCGCATGATATTGTTTACGAATCTTTTGGAAATAAAACAGTCGCACTGACGGTGGAAAGTTCGAGAGGATGTCTAGTTACTAAAATACTGGATGTTTATATTGAACCTTGTTGTCAGGACACCTCCACTTTATGGGTAGATGCTGATGGACAAGACCTGTTTTGTTATGGAATTCCTGAAGGAGTAATCGTAGCAGAAGGATTTTCCGGAGCACCGCAATATAATTTCAGTTTGGATGGATCCACATACCAACCTTCTCCTTATTTTTATGATTTGGGTGCAGGTGAGTATACCGTATACATTCAGGATATCAAAGGTTGCGAAAACACAGTTGATATCTCATTGGAGCAGCCTCCAAAGATCCAGGCATTTGCCGGGAAAGATACTGTTGTTGTGCTCGGATTCCCGATCAAACTAAAAGGGGATTACATTTCGAATGGCCCCGTGGATTTTGAATGGCGACCTGTATCAAATGGGATCACCTCTGATAGTACCGAACAATTTATAGACGTATTTCCGAAAGAGGATGGATATTTTGAATTTACCATTGTCGATGAATTTGGTTGTACGGATACGGATTCCGTGTATGTACGTGTAAAAATTGAACGGCCGGTTTATGCTCCGAATATTTTTTCTCCAAATAATGATGGTAAGAATGATTATTTTAACATTTTTGCAGGACCGGCAGCGGATCTGATTGAAGAACTACATGTATATGATCGTTGGGGTGAATTGGTTTATAAAGGGGATAATTTACCCTTAAATGATCAGCGGGTTGGCTGGGATGGTAAGTTCAGGAATTATGCCGTTTCTCCTGGTGTTTTTGTTTGGATGGCCAAAGTACATTTTATAGATGGCCAAAGTTTCTTTTATAGTGGTGACCTGACGGTCATTAAGTAATCTGATTTCCTAATTCAATTGGTCATATGATAATGTTGTTAAAAATCATTTGTAAATCAAATCAAATTTAATGCGTCATTTATTATTAATTGCGTTGATCACTTTTTTCATTGCCTGTTCGGGAGACACAAGCCAGATCGATTCCCTGTATGATGAAGATGATGTATCAACGGAGCTGGTAAAGGACCTTCAAATGACCTATTCAGATTCTGCCCGGGTAATGCTTAAAGTGAGTAGCCCCCTCCTTCAGCGAAGAGAAAGGGATTCTAAAATCACAGAGGAATTCCCCGAGGGACTCTATGTCGAATTTTATCAGGGTGGATTCAGACCGAGCAGTTGGTTGAAGGCAGACCATGGATTCAGAGATCCGGAACAGAAAAAAATCATACTCAGGGGCAATGTTCAACTCTTCAATGATAAAAACGATAAACTTGAAACCGCAGAATTGTATTGGTACCAGGATTCTGAGGAGATCAATACAGAAAAATTTGTTCGGATAACCCAACCTTCCAAAGGAGATACTACCTATGGGTTCGGATTTAGTTCAGATCAACATTTCAATCGTTTTGAGATCAAAAGGAAATTCTCAGGTAAAATAGAAGAATCGATGATGGGCGCCTTAAAAGAAGATTAGGTTTTAAATCGCTCTGTAATCTCTATTTTAATGTTTTATCAAAATCATATTCAATTCTTTATATATCTTTGTCGTAAATAAATTAAATCTATGTTATTTTTCTGGATCATCTTTTTTCTGATTCTATCTGCTTTTTTCTCAGGCATGGAGATTGCCTATGTTTCAGCTAATAAAGTGGGTATAGAGATCAGTAAGAATAGGGGTTCAAAACGGGGAAGGTTACTCGCTCATTTTTACGAAAATCCCAAGGATTTTTTGAGTACGATGTTGGTTGGAAATAATATTGCTCTGGTTGTGTTGACGACTTTAGCAACCGCCCTTCTGAGCCCGATGTTTGAACAATTTGTTGGCAATGGATTATTATTGTTGCTGATCAACACGATCGTTATTACGGTTGTTGTGCTTTTATTTGGAGAATTTCTGCCAAAAGTGATCTTCAGGTTATTCAGTAATGAACTTTTGTTCAGCTTAGCATATCCACTTGCTTTCTTTAAATTCTTTTTTAAATCACCTGTATGGATGATGACCGTTTTGTCAACCACGATCCTGAAGTATGTATTCAGAACAAATGTTGAGCGGGTAGAAATCCGTTTGACCAGGCTGGATCTTGAACATTACATCAATAAAAACATATTAGAAGAGGATGAGATCGATAAAGATATTTTTCAAAAAGCTTTAAATCTTGACTCTTTGAAAGTAAGGGATTGTATGATTCCACGTACTGAAATAATTGCGATTGATATTCATGCAAGCAGAGATGAACTGATCAAAATATTCAATGAGTCAAACCATTCCAGAATTTTGGTATATGAAAATGAGATTGAAAATGTAAAAGGGTACATCCATCACCAGCATTTGATCTATGATTTTGAATCAATTGAAAAAAATTTGGTAGAGGTGCCATTCATTCCTGAAACGATGAGTGCCAAGGATTTACTGCTGGAATTAAGAGAAAATGAAAAAAATCTGGCCTGTATCGTAGATGAATTTGGAGGGGTAGCCGGTCTAATTACAATGGAAGATATACTTGAAGAAATTTTCGGGGAAATCGGCGATGAATATGATGAAGAAGATCTGATTGAAAAGAAAATTTCAGAAACAGAATATTTATTTAGTGGCCGTCTTGAAATTGACGATCTCAATGAAACATATCCCGAAATAGATTTGCCGGATGGAGACTATCAGACTCTTTCCGGATATATCGTCATGACATCAGGGGCTATTCCTGAACAGGGCGAAGAATTGATTCTTGATAAATACAAATACATTTTTGAAAAAGTGAGCAATACAAAAATTGAATTGGTCCGATTGATTATCATTCCAAATGAGGATGAAGGGGTAGGCGTATAATGCTCATTTTACCACGCTGAAAATAAAAGAATGGTAAATAAAAAAGGGTATACCCAAAACAGGTATACCCTTTTTTATATTCTGAATGCTTTAAGCTTTCTTTTCAGCCAATTTACAAATATGCACAACCGTATCAACCGCTTTTTGCATATCCTGAACCGATGCCCACTCATACTTACTATGAATACCCTGCTGTCCTGCAAATAAATTTGGGGTTGGTACTCCCATATGAGATAACATGGCTCCATCTGTTCCACCTCTGATACTTCCAACTACTGGATCGATACCTGCAAGTTTAATTGCTTCTATGGCATATTCGATCACATGAGGATTCTTTTCCAAATGGTCCTTCATGTTTCTGTATTGTTCCTTAACGACGAATTCAGCAGTTGAATTAGGGTAATTTATCATTACTTTATCCAGGATGTTTTTCAGAACCTCCTCATGCTTAGATAATTTCATCGTGTCAAAATCCCGGATGATGAAAAGCAGGCTGGCATTTTCAAGCTCACCTTCAATTTTTACGGGATGAATAAAACCTTCTTTTTCATGCGTTGTTTCAGGACTCAATTTTGTTTTTGGAAGTGCGGCAATTACTTCTGAGGCAATTTTGATCGCATTTTCCATCTTCCCTTTTGCATACCCTGGGTGAGCACTCACCCCTTTAATTTCTATACTAACTGAATCGGCTGAGAAATTTTCATATTCAAAATGACCGAGTTCTCCACTATCCAATGTGTATCCAAAAGCTGCATTTAATTTTCCAAGATCAACTTTTGCAACTCCTCTTCCAATCTCCTCGTCCGGTGTGAATAATAAACGGATCTCTCCATGTTTGATCTCCGGATGCTGAATAAAATAATTGGCAGCATCCATTATGATTGCCACTCCGGCTTTATCATCTGCGCCCAATAGTGTTTTACCGCTGGCGGTTATGATATCGTGACCATATTTTTTGCTTAGGTTAGGGTAGGCCTCTTCGGTTAATACGATATCCGCATTGTCTGGAAAAGTAATATTCCCTCCCTGATAGTTATTATATAAAATTGGCTTAACATTTGTTCCGCTTGCATCCGGCGCTGTATCAACATGCGCACAGAAAAATATATTAGGTACATTTTTAGTTGTATTTGACGGAATGGTTGCATACACATATCCAAATTCATCAAGTTCCACATTTTTAAGTCCCATTGCTTTCGCTTCTTCTACCAGCTGTTTACTGAGATTTAATTGTTTGGAAGTTGAAGGATAGGATTCTGATTCAGGATCAGACTGGGTATCAATCTGCACATAACTGAGGAATTTATCTTTTACTGTGTATTTATAGGACATAGATTTATATTTAAATGAACAAAACCCGAAATTAAGTCAATTTGGCGACTCTACAAACTGAAGCGTCAAAGACTTTACCTCTGGATTTGCAGGTTTATAAGTTTTTTTCAATCAGAGCAGAGATCTTGTTTAAATTAGTATTGATATCTTGTTGTTTGTTGTCAATTAATTGAATCTCCTGCTTTTCTTTTTCGAGGTATTGATCAAAATTATAAAAATTACGAAGGATTTTAGTTTTGATGTTTGAAACGTAATTTTTCATTTTTTCATCAATATGCCCATGCAGTTTTATACGCGAAGTTTGAATCTCCTCTTCAAATTTCTTTTCAATTTTCTTTCGTTTTATTCCAATGCTCACCCCTGCAAAAATAACGCCTACAGTGGTTAATATACCACCTGTGATATCAAAGATCACGCCGTTTGTCAACGCGGCAAGAATGATGCCGATGGCTGCAATTCCACTGCCTTTAACAAAGTCAGGTGAAAAATTACCACTGCCCTGAATAACACTTTTGTCATAGAAATTCTCCTCCCGATTCAGGAAGTTTGCAAAAGTTTCTTGGAGCTCCATCAGGATATTGGCCCTTTTTTCTGCCAGTTCACTGAATATTTCATGGTTTTTAGTCATGATCGTCTGGTTGTTCTGGAGTTTGACGTCTACCATTTTGGCCATGTACTGAATGTTTTCAGCGATGTTTTTAACACCATCTCCCAATTTTTTTGACATTCCTTCCTTTAATTCAATATCCATCTCCAATATCATGTCCTCAAGCCATTTTTTGAGATTTTCCTTTTTAGAGAAAATAGCCTGAAAAGATTTTTTCAAAACAGTCAGAATATTCAGCCTTTCGTGTAGCTCATTCGTATATTTTTTAGTGATCTGGTCGTATTTGGCAATGATGTTTTCTACGAGTAGATTAACCTGGTCATTGGTTTGTTTTTCCTGATGATTTAATGTTAGATCAACTTCTGACCTGAAACTTATATCAGCTTCAAATTGAGATTTTCGGGACACCATACCCCGGCTTAAATTATCATTGATCTGTTGTATCGTCTTTATGGAACCATTAAGCTTTAAATAGGGTGCCTTTCCACCTGTAATATTACTGGTAATATAGGTTTTCAATACATCAAAACCACTTCGTTCATGAAGTCCCTGGATCTCTTCAAGGGCTGATACAGCAAACACCAAAGGTTCATTGATTCCTTTTTTTAGGGCAAATTGTTTGACGCCATCCATATTAACATCAAGGTCAGCCTGATTCAGTAAATCTTTTTGCTGAAGAATAAATACAACTTTTTTCCTCCAGTCTTCTTTAATGTAATCAAAGAATTCCCAGGCAGATTGCCGGTATGGATTTTTTGCTTCAAATACAAAAATGATCAAGTCACTCATCGGAACAAATCGTTCAGTGATCTCCTGATGATGCGCGATGATCGTATTTGTACCTGGGGTATCTACAATAGCGATTTCTTTCAGTATATCTATTGGCTGATAGATCCTTTTTAGATGATCAGACAAGTATTCCACTTTTTCTTTTTCCCCATATACGATCTGTTGTATGGTGTCCGTCATAGGTGAAGCAGCCACTTTGCAAATTTCTTTTGTAGGGTCCAGAAGGGCATTTACAAATGAACTTTTTCCAGCTTTTACTTCTCCAACGATCACAAACATGAAAGGATCTTCAATCCTGTTGATCAGGGCATCCAGTATCTCTGCCTGTTCTGTGTATCCAATGTAATGAATCAGGTCCTGGAGTTGTTTGCCCTCGCTGGACACATCAATTTTAAGTGCATTAAAGTTTTCATTGAGTATACTCATGGCTTATTTTTATTCAGAAGAATTAATAATTAATTCCAGCTCTGTTTCTTCAAGGATCATGGACGCTTCAGGACCTAAATTAAACAGTAAATCTAAGATACTTAAGTTGGATGTAAAGCCAAATTTATGTTCAAAAACCTGCGGATAGTATCTATATTTAACATACTTAAGAAACGCTCCATGTTGCGGTCTGATTTTATTTCTGAGATCGATAATTGTTGTATCGTAAACATCGAGGTATTCATCCGTGTGAATTATGCTTTTTCCCCAATGCAATTGTTTGAACAGGAAATGCATTAAATTCATATTTAATTCAAATAGCAATGCTGGTTTTTGATCTAAAATGGCTTCAATTTCATCAAAATAGAATTCAAAATAGGGACTTTTCCCATAAGCACTTTTAATTTGATTCAATAATGTACCCGTCCAGTTCTGATCATATGCGATCTCGACCATTTTAATGTTTTGCTGATTGTTCTTCCCTTTTTTTAAGGGTATGGAAATATTCATAGGCCCGGAGGAGCCTAGAATAACAGCCCTGTTGCGAAAAGATCGCTTTTGATAATTTTCCTGACTTTCAATTTGTAATTTGCTGGCCCTGGCAAAATATGCAAAAGCTGCTATGGGAGGTAAAAATTGAGATTCAATAATTATTTGCATACGGAAGTAAGAATCATTTTATTTGTTTATCTTTTGTAAAGATAAACAAATGTGCAGTTTACCCGCTCATTAATAGTAGGGATAAGAAGAAATAGTGCGGCAGAACAATTCATGTCAATTTAGAAATAATCTTAAAAATGGTGTAAATTTGAATTGAAATGGTCCATTTGCTTTAGTACATGGTTTGATTGAAAAATGAAATATACAAACTCTTAAAATGTCAAGATTATATCAGAATTTAGCCCGTTTGTCAATTAGTTGTTTAATCCTTGTTTTAGGTGCTTCTGCCATAAAAAGTCAGGACCTGGATCATGTTTTGGGGGAAATACTGGTTGAGATGAAAGCTGAATTCAATGTGGATGACCTGATCATTGATAATCAAATAAATGCAGGCAAAAATATACAGATCAAAGCCAGAAAATTAGAGAGTCCAACGCACCGCTTGTATCGGGTAAATTTTAATCATAATAATACAAATGAAAATTCATTTCTAAAAAAGATCAGAATGGATCATAGAGTTAATAAAGCTCAATTCAACCATTTGATTGAATACAGGAATATTCCGAATGACCCACAATTTTCCAATCAATGGCAATACATCAACACGGGGACTTCAGGGGGTAAATTGGGTGCTGATATTGATATGGATCTTGCATGGGATCTGACCACCGGAGGCCTAACGGCAAATGGGGATACGATAGTAGTTTGCGTTATTGATGGTGGGATGGATGGCGCCCATACTGATTTTGGCGATAATCTATGGGTGAATTATGCGGAAATTCCAGACAATGGGATTGATGATGACTTAAATGGATACATAGATGATCATGATGGATGGAACACAACGCTGGATTTTGGCAATGATGATGTTTTTTTTGGAGGGAGTCACGGTACACCTGTCGCAGGTATTATTGGAGCGAAAGGAAATAATGGAATCGGGGTCTCTGGCGTAAACTGGGATGTGAAACTCATGATCGTGAAAGGTGGTGGCAATGAAGCTGAAGCGATCGAAGCATATAATTATCCTTATATAATGCGTAAAAGATACAATGAATCCAATGGAGCAGAAGGGGCTTTTGTAGTGGCTACCAATGCCTCCTGGGGAACAGATCTGCTGGATTGGCAGGATGCACCGATCTGGTGTTCATTTTATGATTCACTGGGAACAGTTGGGATTTTGAATTGTGGAGCAACTGCTAATAGTAATTATAACATTGATGAACAAGGCGATATGCCTACTTCCTGTCCCAGTGATTATTTGATTTCCGTAACCAATATGAATAGAAATGATAATAAGGTCTCCAATGCAGGATATGGACTTGAATCTATAGATCTTGGTGCTTTTGGGGAATCGACCTGGACAGCAAAACTGAATAATACTTATGGGGCTTTCGGAGGAACATCAGGCGCAACGCCCCATGTGGCCGGTGCAATAGCACTTGCTTATTCAATGGAGTGCCCACTTCTTGCTGATATGGCATTATCAAATCCAGCACAGGCCGTTCTCCTGATCAGGGAAGTAATTCTGTCCGGTGTGGACCTTAATCAAAGCCTGGAAGGAATTACAGTTACCGGAGGGAGATTGAATGTTAATAATACGTTGGTTATTTTGGAAGGAATTTGTGGAGATTGCAGTTTTCCATTCGGAGTTGATTTTGATGAGCCGGGCGGGGATCAGGTAAATCTTAGTTGGGAAATGGAAACTGATTCTAGTTTGTATGATCTGATCTTCCGTGAAAAATGGACAGATAACTGGGATACTTTATTCAATGTGCAAAGTCCTGTTCAGATCGAAAATCTTGCATTTTGTACTGAATATGAACTGCGATTGAAAACGAATTGCATCGATGATTCAGGGAATTATAGTTTTAGTTATTATTTTTCAACCGATGGTTGTTGTATCATTCCTGCCAGCCATGTTGTTGTTGAAGTACAAAATGGATGGGAAATTACGCTTCAAGATATTCTTGCTACTGATACTTATACCCTTCAATACCAAAAATTTGGTGATTCAGACTGGATCGAAGAAACAGTTATAGGCAATGTATTTACCATTCCTGCAATAGACAGTTGTATGTTTTATAATTTCAGATATAAATCAATTTGTTCCGTAACAGAAACTGATTTTTCTTCTGAATATCAGCTAGGATATGGTTGTGAAGCCTGTGAGGAAAATGATTTCTGTCAATTAGCTCTTTCTAACTTTTTTGAGTATATCGACACATTTCAGATTGGGGCATTCACGAATATTTCCGGCTTGGACCCGAATGCCTATGGTAAGTATGACCTTGGAAGATCTGTTGAATTATTAGCCGGGCAATCCTATGATGTTGTGGTTCATCCGGGGTTTGAAAATAGCAATTATGATGAATATATCCGTGTGTTTATCGACCTGGACCAAAGTGAAACTTTTGAGCAGAATGAAGAAATGATCTATTTGTTTTCTCAAGGCGGGGTTAAAGTTACAGGAAGCATTGAAATCCCTTTGGATATTAATTCAGGCTATGCCAAGATGCGTGTAATAATGGCATTCAAAAACTTTAATTCTCCTTGTGACCAGAATTTAACCTATGGAGAAGTTGAAGACTATTGCGTTTATTTAAATAGTGATATTTCCGATTGTTTGCTGGGTAATTATTTTGTTGATACGCTCGAAGTAGGACATGATTTTGCTACCATTGGCTGGAATGATCAATCGGGAACGATCAATTATCAATACCGTTACCGGTTAGTTCAGACCACAGACTGGATCACAGGAGAAACTATGGATACGACCATATCAGTTAGCGAGATTGATTCATGTGGATTGTATGAGTTTCAACTTGGGGCAGCATGCATTGATGGGGTAGTGGATTATACAAATACGGTTGAGTTTTATACTGATTGTTATACATCGGTCAGTGAAATGAACTTTAGAGGATTCGAAGTGCGAGCTTTTCCCAATCCATTTTCGGACAAGATCAATTTAAAATTCAATGGGGACTATTCGTTCGAAGAGGAATTCACGCTTACTATATTCGATCCATTGGGCAAAGTTATTTTGGAGCAAAAAGACATCAGACCAGATCCATCAAATAATATGATAACGATTGATCTTGCCAAAGTAAAATTAAATGGGGCCGGATTAATGCTAATAAAGCTCACCGGAGTAAACGGAATCAGGCTAGTTAAAGCAATTTATTTGAATTAGCAGAGATCTGGAGTTAAAAATTATCTGATCAGATTCACTATGCCTTGTTTCTGATAATCCTGCCCATTACAAACATAAGAAATGGCATAGGCAAATTTGCCCGGATTTAGTTTTTTGCCTTGGTAAATTCCATCCCAGGAACTGTGTTTATCGTTCCCTGAAAACACCCTGTTGCCTAGCCGGCTGTAGATCTCAAAACTTTTTAATTCATCCACAATAAATTTATTGCTGATGCCAAATGTTTCGTTCAGCATATCTCCGTTTGGCGTAAATGCATTTGGCAACAATAGTTGGTCACAATTCAGATCTGTTGGATTTTGAATAAACAAATTGATCGAATCGTAACTCAGGCAATTTCCATTCTGAAAGAAAACAGTGTATACGCCGGATTGGCCAGGTGTAATAATTGGTTCAAGACTACCGGGGTCATTCAGGTCTGCTATGTTTTGCCAGTAAAAATTATCGGAGCAAGTCGGGCCCATTTTAATTTGTAAAGATTCGCCAAGCAAAAGGGTAGTGTCACTGTTAATGATCATGTCTGCATTTAGGTCCAGGGTTTGGATCTCAATATCATTTAAGGCACTATTGTAGACCTTAAAAGATTCGATCGCTCCGGAGAGTCTTTCGTCACTAATTCCAATACACGGTCCATTGGCCACAGCCAATCTTGCCGAAGGTGAAAATACATAATCAGTAATTGCTGAGTCCGAGCCTGCAAGCCTGCCATTTAAATATACGAGATAATCAAAACCGTCCCGAATAATAACGATATGTTGCCAGCAATGGCTTTCATCAAGTTTGAAATTGATCTGGGTTGACCTTGAAAGATTTTTGACGAGATCAAGCCGGCATTCATTGATGGATGGAATATATCTTAGCGTAAAGGAAGAATCCCTTTTACATTCATTTTGCAGAGATAAAATATCTGTTGTTCCGATCGTATTATTGATCTGAAGATAAAAACTGATGGTAAAATCCTGATTGAATATGGAACTGAGGTCTTTGTCTACACTCAGATAATCAGTAATGCCATTAAAATACAGTGCTTCGCCATCCAGTCCGCAACCGCATTCAGGGGAACCTCCCGTCAGCAGATCAATATTCTGAACACCGGAATCCTGAATTTGACAATCATTAAAATCAATATCAATATATGAATTAATTGTCTGGGCATTTAATGCTGACATTATACTCAATATCCCTAAAAATAATATACTCCTCAATATCATAAAATTAAACTTTAAACTGTCCTGATTACATTCCAAACATACTTCCAAATCCCGGAGGTAACATATCCTGAACGATCTCTTGTGTTTTCTCCGATGAGATTTTGTCAGCTTTCTCGAATGCTTCATTCAAGGTGATCAGCAAGATATCTTCTAACTGATCAGTGTCAGAAAGGTCCAGTTTCTCTTTATTGATACTGATATCCGTTATCCTTCTGGATGCGGTTAGGTTGATGGTTATAATTTCATCCTTGCTCGTATGGATGATCTCAATTTCATCCAATTGCTGCTTCAGTATTTCCTGCTGTTCCCCTATATTTCCAAATAAATCTCCTATCATGATGTAAAACTAAATTTTAATATATTTATTTGAAACGAATCTCAAAAAAAATCATTGTTCATTTGTAAATTGGTTTGAATAAATAAAGAATAAACAGGCCATTTTGAGAAAAAATCAATTTCGATGTAACAAAGTAATCTTTTGGTCGTCTACCCTATGAATCGCACAAAAAAATGGAGAAATTCATATTGCCATACAAGGATAAGATATTTCGCTTCGTACTACGAATGGTCGGGAATGAATTTGATGCAGAAGATATTATGCAGGAATTATCTATAAAGATATGGAAACGACGGGAACAATTCAGGGAGCTTGAGAATAAAGAGGCCTGGTGCATGACCGTTGCCAGAAATATGGCAATTGATAAGATCCGCGCCGGAAAAAAGAGGGAATATATCGATGTATCCACAGCTTATGATCTGAGCGACGATGACAAGAACCCTTATGAAAAATTAGCCAGTAATGATACGATGGCTATGCTTCAAAAGTGGATGGCAAAATTGCCTGAAAATCAGAGGTCTTGTCTGCATCTGAGGGAGATAGAAAGTATGACTTACAAGGAGATCGCAGAAACTTGTGATATGAGTTTAGAGCAGGTCAAGAGTAATATATTCAGGGCCCGCCACATCCTCAAAGAGATGTTGACGAAAAGTGTAATGAAGCAACGGTCAATGCTTTAACCAATTAAAATTGATAAAAATTATCCGATGAAAAATTTCGTAGAAATAGACAAATTATTGGACAAATATTGGGCCGGAGATTCCAGCCTGACTGAGGAGCGTCAACTGAGGGATTATTTTCAGCAGGAAGTGATTGATTCAAACCATGAGCCATTTAGAAATTTGTTTGATTTTTTCAAACAGGAATCTGAAGTGAAATTTGATGGAAAGATTGAATCACAAATAAACAGATCAAAAAGACGACCCTTAACATTCAGGACTATGAGTGTGGCGGCTTCAATCATATTGCTGGTTGGTGTATCAATCGTGATGTTCAAATTTGTGAATGTGGATAAATCATTGATAAAAACACATGATACATGGGCAAAATATGAAGTTGAAGATCCTGAGGAAGCAAAAGCAAAAGCCGTGGCAGCACTTGCCTTCCTTTCCTCAAAATTACAAAAAGGAGAAAACAATGTAAAGCAACATATGAAAATGGTTGGTAAAATGCCAATTCATTGATATGAATAGAAGAACAAAAAAACTATAATACATGTGTGAAGCCGTATAGATTTCCGAATTGGATATCAAAAAAGGTGTAACATTTATTAACTTAAAATTTTAACTGATGAAATTGTTTAAAATCATTGCCGTACTATTATTTGGAATCATTTCTGTAAATGGATTTGGTCAAAAAGATGCCATTACCCGATTTTTTGATAAATATATCGATGACGAGAATTTTACTGTTGTCTATATAAGTCCAAAGGTTTTTGACATGATCTCTACCATGTCTGATGAGGCGGAAGATATAGATGAAATGAAAAAAGTATTATCTGATCTGGAAGGAATCAGGATATTGACAACAGAGCTGGATGCTGAAAAATATTATAAAGAAGCATTGAATACACTTAGGATAAATGAATATGAACTACTGATGCAAGTCAGGGACAAAAACGAAAATGTTCGATTTTTTGTTAAGGATAATGGTCCCGTAGTCTCTGAATTGCTCTTATTGGTTGGTGGAAAAGAAGATTTTGTCCTGATGAGTTTTGTAGGTAAAATCGACCTTAAGAATATTTCAAAACTAAGTAAATCCCTCAATATTGAAGGGGCCGAACACCTGGAAGAACTTGAAGATAAATAGACGTTTTTAGCAGTTTACATAATATTGATGTTCCTGGTCCACGATCAGGGACTTTTTTTTTATATGCATGACATCTGGATGCCTAAAGAAGAAATTTGAATTTTTATTAGAACAATTGTCAAACAGAATTCTGTGAAATAATTTAATGCCTCTGTACAAGTTACTTGTGTATTAGTCGATAAATTTTGTGCATTCAGGATTGATAATATACATTTAAATAAAAATTTACCATTATGATTATTACAACGACTGAAACAATCCCCGGAAGGGAAATTATCGAAATCCTGGATATTGCCAGAGGCAGCACAGTGCGTGCAAGAAATGTTGGAAGAGATATTTTTGCAGGTCTTAAAAATATTATTGGTGGTGAGATCAGTGAATATACCCAGTTGCAGGCAAGCAGCAGGGAACAGGCAATTGAAAGGATGATTGACGATGCAATTGATCTTGGCGCAGATGCAGTAGTGAATATAAGATTTTCAACTGCCATGGTGATGCAGGGAGCTGCCGAGATATTGGCTTATGGAACAGCAGTAAAACTTAAGTGAAATGCTTGACTTGATCATGAAGGCAGAATCCATGTTTTTCATCTTTCTCGGTCTTTCCCTTGTGTATTTTATTTTGCAAAGGATCAAGGATAAATCACAGGAAACTTTTGAGGATAGAGATAATTGAACATCATGTGTTAAAAGGTCTTTTATATTTTATTAGCATGAGTCAGATAAATCCTTATTTTTAAGAAAAAATTTGCTTGCTATGAGGATATACTACAGTCTGTTGTTTATTGGCATCGTTTTTTTCTCCAATGCCAATGCGCAGGAGTCAGATTCAGTTATTATTAAGAAAATCTATAATGAGGCTTTAACTCAAAGCCCGGTTTATGAAAATCTGAGATTTTTGTCAAAAGAAATAGGTCACCGTCTGAGTGGATCAACCGGAGCAGCAGCTGCCGTTGAATATACCCGTCAATTAATGATTTCGTATGACTTTGATACAGTTTACCTTCAACCTGTAATGGTTCCACATTGGGTAAGGGGTGGAAAAGAAGCTGCAAGGATCGTACATTCAAGTACCTTGGGTCATTTTGAAATGAACTGTACGGCTCTTGGTAATTCTCTTGGTACAGGTCCGGATGGTCTATTGGGAGAGGTAATAGAAGTTCAGGAGTTGGCAGACGTTGAGCAACTCGGAAGAGAAAAAGTGGAAGGCAAGATCATTTTTTTCAACAGGCCTATGGATAATACCCTGATCAATACTTTTGGAGCCTATGGAGGCGCCTATGATCAGCGGGGTCACGGACACAGGGTAGCGGCAGAATATGGTGCCAGAGGCGTAGTAATTCGATCTCTTGCAAGTTGTATTGACCATTTCCCCCATGCAGGAACCATCAGTTACAAACCAGGGATGGAGACCGTTCCTGCGATTGCCATTAGTACTGCGGATGCTGAAGTTTTATCTAAAGAATTAAAAAACGATCCACATTTAAAGTTCTTTTTTGAAACCAATTGTGAAATGCTTGGAGAAACGCTATCGTATAACGTGATTGGTCAATTGAATGGATCTGATCAAAACGCGGATTATATCGCGGTTGGAGGTCACCTTGATTCATGGGATATGGGAGAAGGCGCGCATGACGATGGTTCAGGTTGCATGCAAAGTATAGATGTTCTCCGCCTTTTTAAAGCGCTGAATATCAAACCAAAAAACAATATTCGGGCCGTGATGTGGATGAATGAAGAGAACGGGCTCAGAGGCGGAAGGAAATATGCTGAAATAGCCAGAAACGAAAAAGAAAATCACCTTGCTGCAATCGAATCAGACCGGGGAGGTTTTGTCCCGACTGGATTTACCTTCCAAACGGAAGAAGAACAGATCTGGAATCGGATCCGTGAATGGGAACAACTTTTTAAACCATACAACCTGTATCATTTTAAGCAGGGTGGCGGCGGAGTTGATATCAGTCCGATGAAAGACGATGGACCGCTATTGATCGGTTTAATGGTTGATCCACAAAGGTATTTCACTTTACATCATTCTGATGCGGATGTGTTTGAAGCCGTTGATAAAAGGGAGCTGGAACTTGGTGCAGCCTCGATGACGGCATTAATCTATCTCATTGATAAATACGGAATTAAATAGAATGTTGATAATTCGCAGGCATTTAAGGCTTTAAATGGGACTTTTCCTTTGCGCATTCAAAATCCTATAAGCAATTCATAAAATAGCCCTGTTCCCCGATGAAAAAAATGCCTTGCAGCATTCGTCTTTACTTTGTTATTAAATTTGAAAGCGGCTGTCGTGCTGTTGTTTTTTAATCCGGGGGATTACGTATCTTTACATTTAATTTAATCGAAATCATTAAAGTGCATTGGAATAAAACACGACAACAATTACACAAAATAATATTTGAAGCTGATACACGGCTTGGTAAATTATTTGATGTTTTTCTACTGATTTTCATCGTGATAAGTATGCTGGCTGTCATGCTGGAAACGATTGGATCAGCAGACGCTAAGTATCATATTTATTTTATTACGATTGAATGGATAATTACAATACTTTTTACCATCGAATATTGTTTGAGGATCTATTCTGTCAAAAAACCAATAAACTACATTTTTAGCTTTTATGGCATCATTGACTTTCTATCTATTTTACCACTTTATTTAAGTCTTTTCTTTGTGGGTACGCAGACTTTTGCAATTATCAGGGCGATTCGCTTGCTGAGGATTTTCAGAGTTTTCAAACTTGGGCACTTTTTGGTTGAGAGCAAAGTGCTGGTTAATTCTTTGAGAAAGAGTATGACAAAAATTACTATTTTTATGTATTTTGTCACCTTAATGGTTGTTATTTTCGGGTCTATAATGTACCTGATCGAAGGCGGGCAAAATGAAACATTTGACAGTATTCCCAGGGGTATTTATTGGGCAATTGTAACATTAACCACAGTAGGGTATGGAGATATTTCACCTGTGACCCCACTCGGGCAATTTGTAGCTTCGATTGTTATGATTTTGGGTTATGCGGTTATTGCTGTACCTACGGGCATCATTTCATCTGAGTTTATTAAAGGGCATAATAACACAAAAGAAAGCACAGAAGCCTGTCCAAATTGTATGAAGGAAGACCATGATGTCCATGCAGTTTTTTGTAAATATTGTGGTGGAAAATTGAATTAATATTTAGCTTGGCTGATCAATGAAGGCCTGGAGAGTAGTTCCATAAAACTCGGTTACTTTTTACTATATTTTAAAGAATAAAATGATATGAAAAATATGAGCTTGCATGCTGTTTCTCCAATAGATGGAAGATATAAGAATAAAACGGAGGTTTTGTCAAACTATTTTTCTGAATATGCCCTCATCCGTTATCGGGTAAAAGTTGAAATAGAATACCTGAAAGCCTTGCATGCAGAAGGCATACCTCAATTGAGGCATCTTACAAAAAGTGATATTCAAAGTCTGCAATTCATATTTTCCACTTTCAATGAGACAGAAGGAGAAAAAATAAAAAAAACAGAGGCTGTAACAAATCACGATGTTAAGGCAGTTGAATATTATATCAAAGAAAAGATCACAAATCTAGGCTTGTCGTCCATAGCGGAATTTGTTCATTTTGGTCTCACGTCCCAGGATATTAATAATACTGCATTTCCGCTGATGTTGCGGGATGCTATGATAGATATCCTTATCCCCGAACTGAATAAGATTGTTGATATTCTTGAAAATAAAGCGGAAACCTGGAAGGATATTCCTATGTTGGCAAGGACACATGGCCAACCTGCATCACCGACTACTTTAGGTAAAGAAATATATGTTTTTGTTGAAAGAATCAGAAATCAACTGGAATTGCTCGATGGAATTCCTGTGATGGCAAAATTTGGAGGAGCAACCGGCAATTTTAATGCACATCTGGTTTGCTATCCTGAAATCAACTGGCCCGATTTTGGAAATCGATTTGTTGAAAAATATTTAGGTCTTGTGAGAGCTCAGTGTACTACACAAATTGAGCATTATGATAATTTAGCTGCAATTTTTCATACATGGGAAAGAATATCAAATATACTGATCGATTTCAGCAGAGATATCTGGACATATATATCCATGGATTATTTTAAGCAAAAAACGCTCGAAAATGAAGTTGGATCTTCCGCAATGCCCCATAAAGTTAATCCGATTGATTTTGAAAACGCTGAAGGTAATCTTGGTATGGCAAATGCTGTGTTTGGCCATCTCGCGTCTAAACTTCCGATTTCAAGATTACAGCGGGATTTGACAGATAGTACGGTTTTGAGAAATTTAGGCGTTCCTTTTGCTCACCTTATGATCTCATTTTCATCGATTCAGAAAGGAATTGGTAAGCTGGTACTTAATGAGGCGAAAGTTATAGAGGATCTTGATAATAACTGGGCAGTAGTGGCAGAAGCCATCCAAAATGTACTAAGGACCATCGGTTATCCCAAACCTTATGAAGCGCTGAAAGCATTGACTAGAGGGAAGGGGCAAATAGATAAAAAACTCATTCAGGATTTTATTGATGGACTAAAAATAGATGAAACCGTAAAAAAACGTTTGAAGGCAATAACACCATTTAATTATACGGGTTATTCTTTCTCTAAAAAATAAAAATGAAGTATAATTTTGATGAAAGGATAGATCGGAAAGGAACGAATTCCATAAAATGGGAAGCGGGCGATTTATTGAAGAAATTCGGTATAACTGAACGATTTGATGAAGACACTATTTCTCTTTTTGTGGCTGATATGGATTTCCAATGTCCGCAACCTGTTATTGATGCCCTGAGAAATCGGGTAGACAGAAGAATTTTTGGATATAGTACTCATATTCCCAATCCTGATTATTTTGAAGCAATTCAACGTTGGTTTAGTGCAAGACACGATTGGGAAATCAACCGGGAATCGATCATTTGGTGTCCCGGAACCGTGGAGGCGATCAGTATTGCCGTTCGTGCATTTTCAGAGGCAGGACAAGGCATTATTATACAACAACCTGTATATTCTCCTTTTATGTCAGTTATTAAAGGCAATAAAAGAAAGATTGTCAATAATGCTCTGATCAATGATAATGGTTATTACAAGATTGATTTTGAGGATTTGGAAAACAAAGCCCAAGACCCCAATAATAAAATGTTCATTCTGTGCAGTCCTCATAATCCGGTTGGTCGGGTTTGGAAACCGGAAGAACTGATCAAAATGGCTGAGATTTGTATTGAGAACGATATTATTCTCATTGCTGACGAGATTCATGGAGACCTGATCAGAACCGAAAGTGTACATCATCCAATTACTAAACTGGTTCAAAATTCCAAATTAATCTCTTGTACCGCAATTAATAAAACCTTTAATGTTGCCGGATTACATTGCACCAATGTCATAATTAATGATAAGGTTTTGCGAAATAGATTCAACGATGTGATGGGTATGAAAATGCCTTCTCCTTTTGGGATAGAAGCAGTAATAGCCGCATACAATGACGGTGCAGAATGGTTGGAACAGGTGAAGGTTTATCTGGATGATAATTTTATGTTTTTGGATGATTTTCTGAAGAAAAACATGCCTGAGGTGAAATTCAGGATACCGGAAGGAACCTATATCGGCTGGATGGATTTCCGTGGTTATGGATTAAGCTCCGAAGAGGTTCATCAAAAAATTTATGTTGATGCAAATGTCGTCCTTGAAAATGGTGAAATGTTTGGTGAAGAAGGAAAAGGTTTTCAGAGAATATGCATTCCATCACCCCGGGTATTATTAGGGGAAGCAATGGATCGAATTAGCCGTGAATTTAATAAGTAATATTCAGTCCGGCTGAAAATTAATAAGTGCGTGACCAGTTTTATTGATACAAAAAACCGGAATATAGCTTAGACCTTTTTTCCATTAGGTCCGGTCATTAATTACGCTTTGATATGATTTGAATTAGTGGATTTTCTTCCTTACCAAACGATCGATACCACAGATCTGGCCGGTGCCGTATAACTAAAGTTATTATTTCCTTGTGAGACGCTGAAAACTTTATGCGCATTCTGAGAATTGCAAATAACCAAAACTTTTGAACCATCCGTATTCATAAAAGCGACCAGCTCCAATCCTGTCAGATCCTGAGGAATTGTTGATTTTATCCTTACCGCACCTGGCCGGACGAATTTCGAAAAATGACCAATTGCATAATATTCTTCATTTAGGTCAACTTTATCTGAATCAGTGTGAATGGTAATTACGCCACGGCAATTGGAACAACCATTGTTTTTTGGACCGAAGTTCTGATCCAGCGCAAGGTTCCAAAGTAATGCATTCTTTGACCAGTTATTTGCGGTTCCAATGAAAATGTTTTTCATGTTCCACATTAGATTATCCCCGAAATTGGTAGCCCAATCACCACCTGAAATTTCTGTAAAATATAAGTCTTTGTCAGGATGTGCATTGTGCACCTCACTCATTGCTGAGACATTTCCAGCGTAAGCATGGAAGCCACTACCTGCTACATATTTTTTTGCATCCGGATCATTCAGAATTTGAATGGGGTATTCCGGGTGGTCCCAGTTATGGTCGTAGAGTACTATTTTTGTTTCAATGCCAGATGATTCAAAGCCGGGCCCCAGATGGTCCTTAATGAATGTCAACTGATCTTCAGATTGCATCTCCATGCAGGGATATCCTGCTGAAAAATGCAAGGGCTCATTTTGAGGCGTTATTGCATCAATAGTAAAACCCTCTGAAGCCATGGATTGAATGTATTTTACGAAGTAATTAGCATAAACATCATAACAACTTTCTTTTAGCTTCCCGCCAACCATGTTATTGCTTGTTTTCATCCAGGCCGGAGGACTCCAGGGTGATCCCATTAATTTAATGTCAGTTTGGATTTTCTGGATCTCTTTAAGTATTGGGATCAGGTTTTCCTGATCTTTGGCAAGGGAAAAGTTTTCGAGTTCAAAATCTGTTTCACCGGCAGGTAAATCATTGTATGAAAAATCTGAAAGTGAAAAATCAGAAGCCCCCATGCTCAATCGAAGGTAGGAAATACCAATACCCGTTTCAGGGTCAAATAGCGATTTGAGCGTATTGTTTAGTTTGTCAGCACTCAGTTTGTTATTGAGTAAATAAGCAGACGATCCCGTCAGTGCTGCTCCATAACCATCAATAGATTGATAATGTATGGAAGAATCGATCAATAATACGGGCCAATTTGCAGAAGCATATTCTTTGATGGGAAGATCAGCTGTCTGATCAAGTAAACTGGTCTGATCTGCTTTTGTCATCCAAACTTTCGCATAGCTTGTTTGTTCTTCATCGACAGGATCATCGTTCGGATCAGGATTTTTCTGGCAACAGGAAATGCTAAAAAGAAAAATAAATAAAAGGGGAAAACCTAAATAATATATTGGCTTTAATGCTTGATTGGATTTTTTCATTTTTTATTCTTTCAATATTTAATTCAGGTTTTCTCCATTTTGTTTTGTTAGCCGATGGATCGGGTATTAAATCATCATAAACCACTGGTAGATTAATAACCAGGATTTTGTTCTAATTTTGAATTCTTATCCAATTCAGACTGAGGTATTGGCCACAAAAGTTTGTCTGAATTTAATTGATAACCGATCGGAAGTAAATCCGCACCAATTACCTGATTCATCACTTCTATTGCCCGACCAGTTCTTTTCAGATCAAACCAACGGATCCCTTCATATGCCAGCTCCAATCTTCTTTCTTTTTCTATCGCAAGTTTCATGGATGCATAATCATTTGCGGGTGTATCTGCTAACTGTACCCTTGTGCGGATTTGGTTTACTAAATCAGCAGCTCCCTGAACATCATTTTGTTCATTCAATGCCTCTGCTTTTAATAAAATGATGTCTGCAAGCCTGATGAAAATGTAATTCTGATCTCTTTCGCCTGTAAAAATTCTGTATTTATTGATGAAAGGATATTCAGTCTGTGGGTAGTGGACATCCGACCAGGAGCCAGTCACATCTTCAAAGATGATAGAAGCTTCCTTACGAATAATATCTCCTTCATCGTCAAATGCTTTGATCAGGTCATTGGAAGGTAAATTGAATTTTTTCCAGTCTAAACCCCTGAAGATCGTAACACCCCAATTGCCATCATTGCTGCCACCTGAATAGTTAATTTCATAAATACTCTCCGCACAGTTCTCATTTTCATTGTTCCACAGATCATCAAATTCAGGCATCAGCGAATATGGTCCATTTATAACGGCTTCACAGTAACTCTCCACTTTGTTCCAGTCTTGAGGAACGCGGGTTGCATACACCTTAGCAAGTAAGGCATTGGCTGCCCCGGTTGTGGCATAACCTTTATGGATCACATTGTCATTAACAGATGTTCTTGCTGTTTCCAGATCAATGATTATCTGATCGTAAACATCAGATTGTGGTGATCTGGGCGGAAAAAGAATGGGAAAAATATCATCCAATATTTCTGCACTGATCGAATTGACTTCATCCAATAATAAAGGGACATCGCCCCATAATTGCGTCAATTGAAAATAGTTAAAAGCCCTGATAAAAGAGGCCTCCCCAACGATCTCTGTTTTTCTCGCTTCTGTCAATTCAGGATCCGTAATTTCCATTGTATTATTTATGATGGCATTTGAAATTCCGATCATAGAATACAGGTAAGCCCAATCTCTGCTGACATTTGTATTGGTAGCATCCAAAGTAAAGTCATCGATCTGAAAATTGGAAGGATTATCTCCACCTGCATATGCATCGTCAGATTGGGCATCCCCATTTACAAAGTAATCCAATTGATAATATTCATTCTTGAACTCACGATATACACCTGCAAGGGCAGCTTCCACTTCACTTGCCGTATTAAAGGCTGGGGCACTCGAATCGTTATTATTAACGGCAATACTATTCGAAACCGGTTCCAGCTCCAGAAATGAATTACAGGATTGAAATCCGATTGCTGCAATTGTAATTAATATTATTAGCTTGTTTCTATTTTTCATCTTCATAATATTAGAAATGAATGTTTAAACCAAAAATGCAAGTTACAGACTGTGGATAGGTTCCATAATCTATTCCAACCTCAGTTGCACTGGAACCAAATGCATTTACTTCTGGATCAAATCCGCTGTAATTGGTAAAAGTCAGAAGATTCTGCCCCGTAACATAAGCCGTAATTTTTTTGAATGATTTCACTTTATCTTTCTCTGTAAGGAAATCATAGGACAGGGTAATTGACTTTAATCTGATGTAAGATCCATCCTCAACAAATCTGGATGAATTTCGTACATTATTAATGCTTCCTGGTCTGGGAATATCCGTGATTGTATTTTGAGGCGTCCAGCGATCGAGAACAGCCACAGATTGATTTTTACTGTCAAACATACCTTCCAGATCAATTCTGGTCGCATTAAATATTTCGTTGCCATAACTTCCCTGAAAGAAAAAGTTCAGCTTGAGTTTTTTATAAGAAAGAGAATTCGTCAAACCAAAAATAAAATCAGGTTGACCATTACCTATGATCGTTCTGTCACCTGTATCAAAAATCCCATTTTCATTTACGTCCCTGTAAATGATATCTCCTGTTTCAGGGTCCACACCGTCAGAAATGTAACCGAAGAAAGAACCTAAGGCTAGACCCTCACGCACGATGTTTATATCCTGATTGTTGCTGTAAATCCTGCCGAAATAATAGATGTCCGTATAATCCAGTTCCAGTACTTTGTTTTTGTTGAAAGACAGATTGAAATCTGTATCCCATCTTAAAACCCTGTCAACATTCACTGTATTCAAATTGAATTCAATACCCCTGTTTTCAATTTTACCAGCGTTTGTCTGGATTGAAGTTATGGGAAGCGTATTTGGTAGTTGAATATTTAACAATACATCATTTGTTTTTTTGATGTAAGCGTCCACGTTCAACGTTACCCGGTAGTTCGACATAGATAAATCCATTCCAATATTAGTTTGGGAGGTAGTTTCCCAACGTAAATCCGGGTTGCCATAGCTTGTCTGAACAGACGCGGGTCCGGAAAGGGGATTTGTCAGATCTCTTCGGTAATAGGAAATTAAACCATATCTGGCATAATTGGAAATGCCTTCCTGATTCCCATTTTTGCCCCAGCCACCTCGAAGTTTAAGGTCATCGATCCAGTCCAGTCCTTGCATGAATGGTTCTGATGAAACTCTCCATCCTGCTGAAAATGAAGGCATCGTTCCCCAGTGGTGTGCTAATTTTGAAGACCCGTCTCGTCGGATACTCATCGTCAGATAGTATGTACTTTTATAATTATAACTTGCTCTACCAAAAAAAGAAGCCAGGGACCATTGTTCTTTATTTGTCCAGGCATTTACTTCATTTGCAACATTTAGCGTAGTCACTTTAGTGTCTGAAGGATAATCATATCCATCTGTATATGAATCATTGAAACTTGCCATTTGGGCACTTGTTCCTGCCAGAAAAGCCATATTATGATTGCCTAAGGATTTTTGGTAGTCCAGTGTGTTTTCAATCAACCAGGATGAATAGGTAAATTTATTGGATCGTCCGATCCCGTTTTGACTTCTTCCGTAGTTGGTTCTGACCGGATCAAGATAATAATCCCAGACATGGCTTGTGAAATCAACGCCGGCATTTGATTTGAAACTCAGACCTTCCATGATCTTAGCAGTTGCTGTAACATTTCCAAAAAGTCGGTTGTCTCCTGCCTCTTGTTGTGCTCCTTGCATATATGCAATCGGGTTTTCCCAGGATGGCTGGAACGGGTTTGGATCAAACCATCCACTTTCATCATCCTTGTATATTTGTAAAAAGGGTGGGGTGTTTAAAGCACTCATTATAACGCCACCTCTTCCAGAACTGGCATTGTCAGGTGTATTCTTTGTTTTAGAACTGATCACATTCAGGTTGGTCCCAAGACTCAACCAATTATTTAAATCATTATCCAGATTTACTTTTAATGTAATCCTATCATATTTAGCCGGATCCACAATTCCTTCATCGCTCAAAAAACCAAAAGAAGTGTAGAACCTGGAGGCTTTGGAACCTCCTGAAGCGGAAAGCTGGTGAGACTGATTGTGCCCCAACCCGAATGTTTCTGAGGTCCAGTTTGTATAACCGGTCCACTTTGGATCAATGCTTCCAGGAATGATCTCTTCCATTAATTGTCTGTAATTTTTAGTTGAAAGTGTTTCTATTGGCTTCCTCAACCAGGAAATACCATAATAACTGCTCAACTGGAGGGTGGTTTTGTTTTTATCTCCTCTTTTTGTTGTTATAACAACCACGCCATTGGCAGCACGTGCACCATAAATGGATGATGAGGATGCATCTTTTAAAACAGTCATGCTTTCAATGTCTGTTGGATTCAGTCCTCTGATATCAGTAGTTGGAACCCCATCAACGACATAGAGCGGTTCATTTCCAGCCAGAACAGAGGTTGAGCCTCTGACTCGTACCGTAAGGTCGCCGCCTGGTTTTCCTGAAGGTTTTACGATTTGTACACCGGCCGCTTTGCCTTGCAATGCCTCCATAGCAGAAACGATGGGTTTGTTTTCCAGCGCTTCACTATTGACGGAAACTACGGCGGTAGTCACATCTTTTTTCTTTTGAGTACCATACCCAATGACAATAATGTCAGACAGAAGAACCGCATCCTCCTCCATAATTATTTTTAGTTCAGCCAAGTCTTGTATAACTATTTCTTGACTTAGGTATCCGATGTAGCTGAATTTTAAAATTGGATTTTGACTAATATCCAGCATGATCTCAAATTTGCCATCCAGATCAGTTGTGGTTCCGCGGGCTGCATCTTTTACTTCAATACTGACATCCGGCAAAGCAAAGCCAGATGGATCTGTCACGGATCCGCTTATTTTATTTTGTTGTGAGAAAAGGCTTAATGAAAATAATAATAGAGCTGAAACAAAGATAATTCTGTTCATTTGAATATTATTAAAGGTAAAATATTAGCTTTTACTACGAAAGTAAAGCATGATAAGGCATTGTAAATGACAAAGAAGACCAAGAGAGACATAACGTTTTCTCCCTTGATCTTCTTTGTTTATTATTTAAAATTTTGTCTGATTATCTTTCAAGAATTGCAGACCATGAAGCAGTCGCAGAATGATCACCTGTAATGTCTACAGAAATGAACAAAAATTCTTTAGATCCGGAATTAGCATATCCCATAACTTCGTATGTGTTGGTAAGATTTCCACCATTTGGTGCATTAGCGCCATCAGTATTTTCTCCACCATAATAACCTTTGTAAAAACCTAAGAATGCAGCTTTATCACCACCATTAGTTAAGTTAATTACTGGTCTTAGAGAACCATCTCCAGGTGTAAAGTCATAAGTATGACTTCCTGAACCGAATGCTGCACCATTTCCAGTCAAGTCAGCTTCAGCCCAACAACCATTAGGACTTCCCATATATCCATCATTTCTCAATGTGCCATTGGTAGCATAAGTAAATACATTACCTGCTGAGAAAGTAAATTCGTCATCTGCCATGCATGACCAATCTTCAGCATCAACTGATGATCCGTCAAGGAAAGCTACAGGTACACTCCACCAGTCAGCTTTACCCATTCCACTACCTACAAAAATCATTTTTTCACCAACAACAATTCTCCAAGGATCTCCCATAAGAAGGTCATTCGTTAGAGGTGTTCCTGAAACAAAAGCAGTTGCGGTAGCAACACTTTCACCAATTGCATTTGTTGCAGTAAGGCTTACATTATAGATTCCATCATTGGTATAAATGTGGAGTGGATTTTCTTCAGTTGAAGTAATACCATCACCAAAGTCCCATAAGTATGAGCTGGCAAACTGTGAGGCATTCGTAAACGTTGCAGTTCTTCCGTCTAATTCCATAGAGAAATTTGCTAAAGCTGAGTTACCAGGTAAATCTGGCTCATCTGCAGGATTGTCATAATGTACTAAAACAAATCTCCAGTAACCACCTGGGGCAGCATCACCAACTTCGAACTTGTAAAGTGTTTCAACGATTAATGTATCAACGTCTCCTTCAGAAAGTTTGACGATGTTATAAGTAACTTCCTCCTGAACCATTGGGTCAAGTTTTGTTACTTCATATTCTGTTGCTGATTTGAAGAAACCGATAAAAGCTCCTGTTCCAATAGCAGTAATTTTTGGTTCTGTACCTGTTTCCAGTTCAAAACTGTGATTTCCGGCAGCCCAGGCTGAAAGATCTTCACCGTTTCCACTAACCATTGCATCAGCTGTACTTGCACAAATATTGTCCGGTGTGAAAATTCCACCTTCTGCCCAATAGTCACCTTTTGAATCATAAACCATTGAACCATCTCTTCCAAATGTCCATTCGTCATTGAACATACAAGGTCTGTTTGCAACTTCGTCATTATTCAAACCAACTGCCCACCAGATTGCAGTGTAATCAGCAGGACCTACTTCAAGTGGGTATCTGCCATTATCAGTTGTACGAAGAAGCTTCCATGTTTTGGTATCGTCTCCGGCCAATGTGGTCAATAATTCGTTTGGATCAGAAATAGATACAACATCTGAAAAATCATCAGTTGTTCCAGCTGCTAACCCAGTAGCCGTAAGTACTACGGTAAAGTCACCATTGTCAGTATAAACGTGAATTGGGTTTTCTTCAGTGGAAGTGTTTCCATCACCAAAATCCCATGATAAACTTTCAAAGTTTTGAGAAGTGCTGTAAAATTGAACTTGGCTATAATCAGTAGCATCAACTTCATAATAGAAACTCGCTATTACGTCACCAACAGGCTCATCCTTTTTACAGGAAGATAAGGATATTGTGATGATTGAAAGTAATAGCAAGGATAAACTTAATGTTAATTTAAATTTCATTTTTTTTTAATTTAGTGATTAATTTTATAAATGCTTATTGCAAGATAGTAACTATTTAAAACAATGCATAATTTGAATATTTAATATAGCAAAAGTGTTATGTTATATTTGAATAATAATAATACTTAATCTATTAATAATCAATTAAAAGCAAATATTTTTTACTTTGAGTATAAAATAGGACAAATACGTCGTATTTGGCAATTAACTGTCAGAGCTTTACTTTTTGAAGTTTTATTTTGCACACTTGACACAGTAGGGACTATGTGGCATTAGAAGTAATCTTGGTATTGGAATATTCTGCTCACATAATATACATTCTCCGAAATTTTTCTGATCGATATTTTTCATCATATATTCTAATCCCTGGAGCTTTGCTTCCTCTTCTCTCAGAGCGACCTCAATCACACCTTTATTATTTATCGCATCCATTCGGGAGATTCTCCCAATTGAATTTTCAGGTGATATGGGTGCGGCCATTTCCCGGTAGGTCAACACTTTTCTTTTTGTCAATTCCAGTTTTTGGGAGATTAGTGTTTCGAGTTGTTTTTTTTCTTTTTTATCCATTTATTCCTAAATATATTTTAAACATTGGGTTTTTACACAGAATGCGGATATATTCTTCAATTTTTTATTGCCATTTTTATTCTAATATATTGTAATATTGCCTCTTAATTAAAACTAAAAAAATGAAAAAAATATTGATTCTTGCAATTTTGTCAATTGCGCTCATTTCCTGCACAGAACAGGGGGCTGAGAAAAATAAAAATGAAATTCAATCTACTGAAAATAATCAGGTGGATGAGATTCTTGGAAAATATACCAGCTTTGCTTTGACTACTGATGTAAATCAGTTAAGTGAAAACCAAAAAGCCATGATACGCTTGTTGATCGAAGCGGGCGATGTAATGAATGAATTGTTTTGGTATGAAACGTATGGTGAAGCGAAAGGCCTATTGGATAGTATTGAAGATGAGAATGTAAAGCAAGCTGTTATTATTAATTATGGTCCTTGGGATAAATTAAATGGGAATGCACCTTTTGTTGAAGGTTTTGGGCCTAAACCGCTTGGCGCAAATTATTATCCCGTCGATATGACTAAAGAAGAATTTGAGGCTGCAGATATTGCCGATAAGGCGAGTCTGTATACATTTATAAGAAGAAATGAAGCAGGTGAACTCATTTCAGTACCTTATAATGAAATGTTTGCTGAACAAGTAAAATTCGTTTCAGATAAACTTAAAGCGGCTGCAGAATTGGCTAAGGATGCAGGATTGAAAAAATATCTGAATCTGCGATCAGAGGCTCTTTTAAATGATCAATATCAAAAAAGTGATTTCGCCTGGTTGGATATGAAATCAAACATGATTGACGTGGTTATCGGACCAATAGAAAATTATGATGACCAGTTGTATGGATATAAGGCAGCCCATGAAGCTTATGTGTTGGTGAAAGATATGGAATGGAGCAAAAAACTTGAGAAATTTGCAAAATTTCTTCCGGAATTGCAAAGGGGACTACCTGTAGCGGATGAATATAAAACAGAGCAGCCGGGAACAGATACTGAATTGAATGCATATGATGTTATTTTTTACGCTGGAGATTGTAACGCGGGGAGTAAAACAATTGCGATCAACCTTCCGAATGACGAACAGGTGCAACTGGAAAAAGGTACCAGAAGGCTTCAGTTGAAAAATGCAATGAAGGCAAAATTTGAAAAAATACTACTTCCGATCGCTGATGTACTTATTGCCGATGAGCAAAGGGCTTTCATAAATTTTGACGCATTTTTTGCAAATACCATGTTTCATGAAGTTGCTCATGGATTGGGTATAAAAAATACGATCAATGGGAAAGGAATGGTTAGGAAGGCATTGAAGGAACATTCATCTGCGCTGGAAGAAGGGAAAGCTGATATGCTTGGATTGTATATGGTAAGACAACTTCATAATAAAGGGGAGATTGAAGGTGATTTGAGGTCATATTATACAACTTTTATGGCAGGGATCTTCAGGTCAGTCAGATTTGGAAGCGCTTCTGCACACGGAAAAGCAAACATGATCAGATTTAATTTCTTTAAAGAATATGGTGCTTTTTCCAAGGATGCTGAAACCGGAAAATATATGATTGATTTCGATAAATTTGAAGATGCAATGGATGCGCTGTCTGAGTTGATCCTTACCTTACAAGGTAATGGTGATTATGATGCAGTAGGAAAATTGGTTGCTGAGAAAGCAAATATTTCGGAAGACCTTCAAAAAGATCTCGATAGATTACAGGAAGCAGGAATACCTGTGGATATCGTTTTTGATCAGGGAATAAAAGTTTTAGGTTTATAGTTGAAATCTTTTTTAGGGTTCATTTTAAAATAATATAAAAGGAATTTCCTTGTTATTTCAGGGGGATTCCTTTTAAAATTTATATGATGGAAATTAGTTTTAAAGAAATTGCAACTGCCACGATGGTTCTATTCGCTGTAATTGATATCGCAGGCAGCATTCCGATTATCATTGACCTGAGAAAAAAGGTAGGACATATTCAATCGGAAAAGGCAACAATTGTCTCGCTTGTCATGATGGTTGGTTTTTTGTTTGTCGGAGAAAGGATTCTTCATTTAATTGGAATTGACGTTAACTCATTTGCGGTTGCAGGTTCTTTTATCATATTTTTTCTTGCACTGGAAATGATTCTGGGTATTACGATTTATAAACACGATGAAGAGACACCAACAACATCCTCTGTAGTACCGCTCGCATTTCCATTGATTGCAGGAGCAGGGAGTTTAACATCTATCTTGTCACTTCGGGCTGAATTTGCGATCGTAAATATCGTGATAGCTATCGTGGTCAATCTGATTTTTGTTTATGGGGTACTTAAGTATTCACATCTTATTGAAAGAATGATTGGAAAATCAGGAATTGATGTTGTGCGAAAAATATTCGGAGTTGTGTTATTAGCAATTGCTGTTAAACTTTTTGCAACAAATATTCAGGGACTTTTTGTCTAAACTAAATAGAAGATTGGCATTTTTGCCTGAAAGTATTGATCCAAAAAACCATACTTCGGGAGGGGGGCTTCAAAAAAATTTGGGCGAATCAGAATTCTTTCCAAAAATTAAAAAAAATCATAATATTTGAAAGGATTTGATTAAATTCGCAACTTGACATAATTTATACATTTTAATAATCGTTCATAGCATATCAAAAAAAAATTAAAAGCATGTTTCAACTTGGATTTTTATTAGTACCGCAAGCAGTTGAAGAAGGTACAGAGGAGGTAACGCAGAGTGTTCTTGATCTTATTATGAAAGGCGGACCTTTAGGTGTTGCTATAGTAGGTATTTTGTTGGTTCTTTCAGTTATTGCCTTGTATATCTTTATTGAACGATGGCTGACCATAAAAAAAGCGGGAAAAGTCGACGAAAGTTTTATGAATAATATTCGAACTTCTGTTGCTGCAGGGAATATCGAAGGCGCAAAAGCCTTATGTAAAACAACGGACTCTCCAATGGCAAGAATGGTTGAAAAAGGTTTGATGCGAATTGGAAAACCTTTGAGAGATATTGATGCTGCGATTGAAAATGTAGGGAATCTTGAGATCTTCAAACTTGAAAAGAATTTATCTACACTCGCAAGTATTGCAGGTGCCGCACCTATGATCGGTTTCTTTGGAACGGTAACAGGTATGATCATGGCATTCTATACAATGGCAAATGAGCAAAATGTAACACCAGATGTTTTGGCAGGTGGAATTTATCAGGCACTTATCACTACAGCCTTTGGTCTTTTCATTGGTATTATTGCTTTTGTAGCATACAACTTATTAGTAGCATCTGTGGATAAGGTTGTCTTCAGAATGGAGCAGGTAACCGTTGAATTTATGGATTTATTACAGGAGCCAACAGCATAAATTACTCAGTTTGGGACTAAAAAAGAGAAATAAAGTTAGCGCTGAATTCAGCATGTCGTCACTTACAGATATTATATTTCTGTTACTGATATTTTTCATGCTTACTTCTTCCATGATTCAGATCACAGTTGAGCTGCCCAAATCAGATAGTCGTACAGTTGCACCAACTACCGTAGCCGTTACCATTATGAAAAACGGGGATTATAATTTCAATGGAAAAAAGGTTCAGGCAAGTGAATTAAACCGGAATATCAGGAATTCACTATCCAAAATGAATCCGGAAGAAAAGAAAGATGCAACTGTTACAATAATTTCTGAAGTAGGGGTGCCCTGGAAAAGTGTGTACGATGTGATGGGTATGGCCAACAGTAACAGAATGCGGGCGATCATAGCCACGCAGCCGAATAAATAAATAGATAAGTATCAATTTAGTATAAAGTGGGATTCAAGAAAAAAAGCAAGGTAAACGCGCAATTCAACATGTCTTCTCTAACAGATATCATTTTCCTGTTATTGATATTTTTTATGTTGACTTCATCTATGGTTGTTCCAAATGCATTGAATCTGAAATTGCCAGGAAAATCACAAACTGCCATCTCCGCAAAAACAAAGCCATTTAATGTTGAAATAAATAGAAAAGGGCAATATTACGTAAATGGCAAAAGAATCTCAATAGCCAGTATTGAAAATAGTCTCATAAAAGTAAAGAACCGCAGACAAGGGAAAGCTGTAAGCATTACAATTTCCCCTGATGGAAGAGTACCAAACGAGTATGTAGTAGCCATTATGGACGTTGCATACCGCCTGGGTGTTGATGCGATCATGACGGATCCTAAATAACAGTCAGAACAAGCTTAGGTTAAATCTTTTGATGACAACTAATTCTTAGGTGTATGACTTCAAATAAAGATCAACGCTTTTCAGCCAATTACAAATATATTGGGTGGGTTGTCAGTTTGCTGGTCCATATTCTTATTGTCCTTTATATTTTATATGTTCCGGGATTTGTCCGGGAAAAACCAGCTGCCGCTTATGAAGGGGTGGTTGTCAGTTTTGGACTACCAATAGAAAGTGAAGGGGAAGAACCCGGTAAAACGATGCCGGATCAGGAAATTGAACCTGAAGAGATGGAACCGGAGGATTTTATTGATAAAGTGATAGAAGAAGAAATTAAAACAAGCATCGTAGAAGAGGAAAGCCCGGTGGTTGTTGAAAAACAGGAAAGTCCAATTCCTGCAAAAAAGGAAAAAACCGAAGTTAAAGTGATCAAGGAAGAAAATCCTGCTGAAAAAATGGATAAAGCAAAGGATGAATTCGGTAAATTATTCAGTAAAAAAGGAACAAATGCACAGAATGGTCAAAACCAGGGGGATCCGCTAGGTGAACCGGATGCAGAAGCCATTTCCGGCATTTCTAAAGGAAAAGGTAAGGTGGGAGGCGGCCTGGATTCCAGAGGGGTTTTATTCGAACCTGAAATTGTTGAGCAATCCCAAAAATCCGGAAAGGTTGTTGTGCGCGTTTGCGTGGATAAGGATGGAAAAGTAATCAGTTCAAAATTCACACAGAAGGGTTCCACAACCACTGACAGGGAATTAGTCGAAATAGCGGAGATCTCAGCCATGAGATATCGCTTTGTGCCTGGAGAGCTGGTTGAACAGTGTGGAACGATCAGTATTAATTTCATAGTCCGATAGCAAGTTATATTTCCTGCAGGTCGTCTAAAAACGCTTCTTTTCATTGAGTTTCTCTCATTTTTATTATATTTTAGAGTGAATTAAATTGAATGAAATGAAATATGTGATTTTATTATTGA
>Ga0102814_10000380_pt1 | contig 32816 bp, 28 predicted proteins | sample ColrivemetaGS741_FD_79112 | JGI IMG/M metagenome (GOLD analysis project Ga0102814, IMG submission 79112) | Estuarine microbial communities from the Columbia River estuary - Flood tide ETM metaG S.741 | ecosystem: Environmental > Aquatic > Marine > Intertidal zone > Estuary | place: USA...
CAAATAATATTCAATCTTATCGTTTGAGAGGATTTCAAGTTTCGCCCGAAAATGATTATTTGGAAAGTAGAAAAGTAGTGCTGACAAATTCAGACTGCAATATTATTTTGGCAGCTCCAAAACAATCCACCAAAGACTATTTTTATAAAAATACGGATGCAGATGAGGTCATTTTTATCCATAAAGGATCAGGAAAGTTAAGAACTCATCTAGGAAATATCGATTTTAAATACGGAGATTATTTGGTAATTCCACGCGGAATTATTTATAAACTTGATTTTGATGATGAAAATAATCGACTTTTTATTGTAGAATCATATCATCCCGTTTATACGCCAAAACGTTATCGAAATTGGTTTGGGCAATTACTAGAGCACGCTCCTTTTTGTGAACGAGATATCAGAAGACCTTATCAGTTAGAAACCAATAACGAATTAGGGGATTTTATCATTAAGATAAAAAAACAGGGCGAAATTATAGAAATGGTTTATGCTTCTCACCCCTTTGATGTGGTTGGTTATGATGGCTATAATTATCCTTATGCATTTTCAATTCACGATTTTGAGCCTATTACTGGGCGCATTCATCAACCACCACCAGTTCATCAAACTTTTGAAACAAGTGCTTTTGTGATTTGCAGTTTTGTGCCTCGTTTGTACGATTATCATCCACAATCAATACCTGCACCTTACAATCATAGCAATATAGATTCTGATGAGGTTTTGTATTATGTTGATGGCGATTTTATGAGCAGAAATGATATTGAAGCAGGGCATATTTCCCTTCATCCAGCAGGAATTCCTCATGGACCACATCCAGGAGCTACAGAACGAAGTATTGGCAAAACCTCTACAGAAGAATTGGCAGTAATGGTGGATACATTGAAACCTTTGATGCTTACTGAGGAAGCTATGAAAATCGCAGATGAAACCTATTATCAATCGTGGCTTTAAAAATCAGAAGTTAGAATAAAGAGGCTAGATAAAAGAAAATGAAAATAAGAAAAAGGCATAATTGTAAGAATTTAAAGATTTTGAAATTGAGAATCGATATTGTTGATGATGTTTTTGAATTATTAAGTGAATTTCCTAAAGATTAAAATATAGATAAATATCACAAATAACCAGATGTTCTTTATCAATTCCAACTTATATTACTGGAGGTCCATCAAGAACAGATGAGTCTTTTTCATATTTTTTCAGGTTCTTCTTTAGAGCTTGAAACACAATTGATTATTGCACAAAAAAGAAATAATATACTAGAAACACAATTAAAAAGTATTGAAGAAAAAAGGCAAGAATTTCAGAAAATGACTTTGGGTTTTCAAAACAAACTATAATCTCTTTATTCTATAGTTCACAAAACAAAAAAGATGACAAAAGAAATACAATCAGTCAACTACGGCTTAGAAAAAATATTTTCAGGCGCACAAGATTTCCTTCCGTTATTAGGAACAGATTATGTTGAATTTTATGTTGGGAATGCAAAACAAGCTGCCCATTTTTACAAAACTGCTTTTGGTTTTCAATCTCATGCATACAAAGGTTTAGAAACGGGGTCAAAAGAATCTGTAAGTTATGTGCTGAAACAAGATAAAATCAGGTTGGTTTTAACAACACCTTTGACCAGTAAATCACCTATTAATGAACACATTACAAAACATGGCGATGGTGTAAAAGTCATAGCACTTTGGGTAGAAGACGCTAGAAAAGCTTATAAAGAAACCGTTTCTAGAGGTGCAAAATCGTATATGACTCCAACTGTTGAAAAAGACGAATTTGGTGAAGTAGTTCGTTCGGGAATTTATACTTATGGTGAAACTGTGCATCTTTTTGTAGAAAGGAAAAATTATAATGGAGCTTTTTTACCAGGGTTCCAAAAATGGGAATCAGACTACAATCCACCGGCTTCAGGATTAAAATTCATTGATCATATGGTTGGAAATGTGGGTTGGAATCAAATGAATGTTTGGGTGGAATGGTATGAAAAGGTAATGGGTTTTGAAAATTTTTTATCATTTGACGATAAGCAAATCCACACAGAATATTCAGCTTTGATGAGTAAAGTAATGTCTAATGGAAATGGTCGTATCAAATTTCCAATCAATGAGCCAGCAGAAGGTAAAAAACGTTCCCAAATTGAGGAATATTTAGACTTTTATGAAGGCGCAGGAGTGCAGCATATTGCTGTCGCAACTGACGATATCATAAAAACAGTTTCGCAATTAAGAGCCAATGGTGTAGAATTTTTATCAACTCCACCTGAAGCATATTATAAGGCTGTTCCTGGAAGATTAGAGACTTTTAGTCACGAATTGAAAGAAGATATTGAAAAGCTAAAAGCGCTCGGAATCATGATAGATGCAGATGAAGAAGGTTATTTACTACAAATTTTCACAAAACCGGTTGAAGACAGACCAACTTTATTTTTTGAAATCATTCAAAGAATGGGAGCAAAAGGTTTTGGAGCAGGAAACTTCAAAGCATTATTCGAGTCTATTGAAAGAGAGCAAGCAAAAAGAGGAACACTCTAAAATTCGCTAATTTAGCTTTTAAATTCAAAGTTTTTTAGTTTTGATAAAATTAGTCCTGCGAGGTCATTTTGATTTTGCAGGAATTTTTTTTCTAATTCAATTACATAAGCTCTTTCAATCAACTTTATTTAACTTTATACTTTTCTGTTATCTTTGCTGAGATATCATCAATTCAAAAAATGAATAGAGAACAAATTCTAAAAGCTATTGAAGAAAAATACACCGAATTAGGCGTTCCTGTTGATGCGATGTTAGAGGGTTTGTTGTGGAGCACACCAATTACTTATTGGGACTATATCCAAACAGATGCATTGCTTGGATTGCAAACACCAAGAACCACACAACCAGATGAAATGGTATTTATCATGTATCATCAAGTCAATGAGTTATTGTTTAAAATGGTGTTGTGGGAAATTGATCAAGTAGCAAAATCTACGGAGATTTCTGCGGATAAATTCACAATGCATTTGCAAAGAATCAGTCGTTATTTTGACATGTTATGCAGTTCTTTTTCAGTGATGGCTGATGGAATGGAACCTGAGCAATATTTAAAATTCAGAAATACGTTAACTCCCGCAAGTGGATTTCAATCAGCGCAATATCGCAAAATTGAATTCGCGTCTACAGAATTGATTAATTTGATTGATGCGCGTTACAGAGAAACTATTGATAGAAATTCTTCATTTAAAAACGCATATAATCATTTGTATTGGCAAGCTGCAGGAAAAAATTACACCACAGGTCAAAAATCAACCTTATTAACTCTTTTTGAAAAAAAATATATGGGAGATTTTATTGATTTTATGGAAGACTATAATGACATTAATTTATCGCTGAAATTTAAACAACTTCCAGTTAAAGTTCAGCAAAATCAAAGTTTGATCAAAGCAATGCGTCATTATGATTACACTGTAAATGTTAAATGGGTGATGGCACATTACAACGCAGCATCAAAATACTTAGGCGGGAATGACAAAGATTTAGAGGCAACAGGAGGTAGCAGCTGGCGTAAATACATGCATCCAAAATACCAACGAAGAATTTTTTACCCGTATTTATGGAGTGAGGATGAATTAAAAAACTGGGGAACTTTCTAGAGGTAAATAAAACGTTAAAAAAAGACGAATCAATGATCAATTCGGTACTTTTTCTTTTTTGGAACAACATTTGTCAATCCTTTTTTATATGTTTGATTTCTATATGAAAAAGTACCTATCAATTTTTTTATTTCTTTCGTTTTTGACTGCTCAAGGTCAAGAACAAAAACCTCCTTTTAAAAGTGGTGAATGGCTTCAGTATAAAATGAGTTACAGCGGCTTTATAAGAGCAGGAACTGCCATCTTAGAGTTAGAAGAAAAAGAATTTCAAGGGAAAAAAGTATTTCATACCAAAGGAACAGGTTGGACCTCAGGAATGATCAAATGGTTTTTTGAAGTAGATGATTATTACGAATCGTATTTTGACAAAGAAAACATCAAACCGTATGTTTTTAAAAGAAAAATTTATGAAGGAGGTTACAAAAAGCATACAATTACAAGTTTTAATCATCACCTAAAAAAAGCGTATGTTCAGGATTTTACACTTCAAAGAGACACTTCAGTGGCATTTAACAAAGCCCAAGACATGCTTTCTTCTTTTTATTATTTGAGAAGTTTAGATGTATCAAAAATAAAACCTGGAGATGAAATAAAATTAGACATGTTTTTTGATGAAGAAACGTTTCCTTTTAGATTGAAATTTCTTGGAAAACAATCACTTAAAACACATATAGGAAAGCTAGAAACCCTGGTTTTTAGACCTTATGTACTTTCAGGAAGGGTGTTTAAAGAACAAGAAAGCGTAACTATTTGGATATCAAATGACGCCAATAAAATACCCTTAAAGCTAAAAGCGGATTTACGAGTAGGTTCTTTAACTGCTGAATTGGAGGATTATAGAGGTTTGGCAAATCCTTTTTTAAAATAGCTTTCAAAACTTTAACAAATCAATGACAACATCTTACTGCTATTGGTTTTTATAAATCGATTTTATTTGTACTTTTGAAAAATTATCAAAAAAGTAACAAATTCTTGAAAAAAATACTGTATTTCCTTGTTTTTATTCTTTCATTTTTATCTTGTAAAAAAGAAGAAAAACAAGAGGTTAGAACTCATAAAAAGAAAGAATCTGAAATCCGATTTGGGTATAAATTAGACGATTACAATGTAATTCAAGACACCATTAAAAATGGAGAAAGTTTTGGAGTTATTTTGGATAGACACCATATTTTATATCCACAAATCAATGATATTGTTACTTCCGTAAAAGAAGTTTTTGATGTTACTAAAGTAAAAGCCGGTAAGCCATATACTATTTTAACAAGTAAAGACTCTACTCAAAAAGCACAAGTTTTTATTTACAAGCACGATAAAATAAACGCTACAGTTCTAGATTTTAAAGACTCAATTGTAAAAGCCTCTCGTTTTAAAAAACCAGTTAAAACCGTCGAAAGAGAAGTTACTGGAGTAATCAATTATAACCTCTCAGTGACCATGGATAGTTTAGGATTGAAACCGAATTTAACATGGGAAGTAGCTGATATTTATGCCTGGACATTAGATTTTTATAGATTACAAAAAGGCGATTTATTTAAAATTGTTTATGAAGAAAAATTTATTGATGATACCATACATGCTGGATATGGAAAAATAAAATCTGCCTTTTTTAAACACAATGGAAAAAAATTATACGCGTTTCGTTTTTTAGCAGATTCAACTAAGGGTTCTGCAGAATATTACAACGAACTTGGTAATATGTTGCGAAGTCAGTTTTTAAAAGCCCCCATCAAATTCCAATATCGAATCTCATCAAGATACAATTTAAATAGAAAAATTGCTTTGTACGGAAATATTGCAAGACCTCACAAAGGGACTGATTTTGCCGCAAATTATGGCACTCCAATCATCGCAACCGCAAGCGGTACAGTCATAGAATCTGCGATGAAAGGAGGCAATGGAAATTATGTAAAAATAAAACACAACAGCACATATACCACACAGTATTTGCATATGAGTCAACGAAAAGTAAAAGTTGGGGAATATGTAAAACAAGGAGATGTTATTGGTTTGGTAGGTATGACAGGAAATACTTCAGGGCCACATGTATGTTATCGATTTTGGAAATTTGGAAAACAAGTTGATCCAATGAGAGAAAAATTACCAATGGCGCAACCTATAGATCAAAGTGTAAAACCAAGATTTTTAGAGTTTATTGCCCCTTTAAAAAAGCAATTAGATTCTAAAAAAAGACCTGTTTCAAAACCAAATAATCAAACTGACATAATTGCAACAAAATAATAAATCTCAATGAAAAACAGCAATCCAACTAACACTAATGCCTGGCAAAAACTAACAGAGCATTTTCAAGATATTCAACATACAACCATCAAAGAATATTATAAAGACCCAAATAGAAAACAAGATTTTTCTATTCAATTTCAGGATGTATTCGTTGATTTTTCAAAAAATAGGATTTCTAAAGAAACTATTTCATTGTTAGTTAATTTAGCCAAAGAAGTTGGACTAAAGGAAGCAATTGAAAGTCAGTTTTCGGGAGAAGTTATCAACGTTACTGAAAATAGAGCAGTTTTACATACAGCTTTACGTAGCAATTCTGAAGAGCCAATTTTGGTTGATGGAAAAAATATCAAACCTCAAATACAATCAGCTTTAAGAAAAATCAAAAGTTTTAGTAATAAAGTGATTTCTGGAAAATGGAAAGGCTACACAGGAAAATCAATTACTGATATTGTAAATATTGGAATTGGTGGATCAGATTTAGGACCTGATATGATTGTAGAATCTTTAAAATATTATAAAAATCAACTAAATACGCATTTTGTATCGAATGTTGATGGTGATCATGTTTCAGAAATCATTAAATCATTAAATCCAGAAACCACCTTATTTGTAATTGTTTCAAAAACATTTACCACGCAAGAAACACTGTCAAATGCAGAAACCATTAAAAATTGGTTTTTAAAATCAGCTACTATTTTTGATATTCCAAAGCATTTTGTAGCTGTTTCCACCAATTTACAGGCAATTGACAATTTTGGAATTTCAAAAGAAAATGTTTTTCCAATGTGGGATTGGGTTGGAGGTCGTTTTTCATTATGGTCAGCAGTGGGGTTATCAATCAGCTTGTCTGTTGGTTTTGAAAATTACAAAGCACTTTTAGATGGTGCAGAAGAAATGGATTTGCATTTCAGAAACGAGGATTTTGAACAAAACATTCCAGTTGTATTGGCTTTAATTAGTATTTGGTATAATAATTTTTATAATGCCGAAACGGAGGCTGTGTTGCCATATTCACAATATTTATCAAAACTGCCTGCTTATTTGCAACAAGCTATCATGGAGAGTAATGGAAAAGGTGTGGATAGAAATGGCGATAAAATTGACTACCAAACAGGCACGATTGTTTGGGGAAGTACAGGCACCAATATGCAACATGCTTTTATGCAATTGGTACATCAAGGAACGAAATTAATTCCTACAGATTTTATTGGATATAAAGAATCTTTGTATGGATTAAAAGATCATCATAAAAAATTAATGGCTAATTTTTATGGTCAAATGGATGCTTTGGCTTTTGGTAAAACTGCAGAAGAGGTTCATTTAGAGTTAAAATCCTCTGGTAGTGAAGGTAAAATAGCAACCTTATTACCTTTTAAAGTTTTTGAAGGAAACAGACCGAGTAACACCCTTCTTTTTGACAAACTAACACCTAAGTCTTTGGGCAAATTAGTCGCTTTATACGAACATAAAATTTTTACCCAGGGGATTTTATGGAATATTTATAGTTATGACCAATTTGGAGTAGAATTAGGGAAAGAATTGGCGAACAAGTTGTTAAAAAGCTAATAAATCTCCATTTATTTTATTGTGAATTTAAAATTTAATGAATTCCTAAAAATTTGTTAATAAACCTGTTTATAACTAACATGTTGATTACTAATCATTAACATACTTTTTATTTAGCTTTATTTATCTTAATTTCTTGTTAAAACTTAACATTAAATTAACATTGCAATACGGCAAAAGCATGAATTTTGCAGAACATTTTTTAACTTAAAAATAAATTCAAAACAATGAAAAAAATTACCAAATTTTTATTAGTTCCTGTGGCATTGTTACTTTCTTCTGTAATGATGTCTCAAGTAACAACTTCTAGTATGACTGGAAGAGTTACTGATGATCAGGGAGCAGTTATGGGAGCTACAGTGATTGCAACTCACCAACCTTCTGGAACGACTTATGGAACTACAACAAATGATGAAGGGCGATACAATTTGCCTGGAATGCGTGTTGGTGGACCATACAAAGTAGAGGTTACTTTTATTGGTTATGGAAAAAACACAACCAATAATATCACTATTGGATTAGGTGCGCCTTATATCCATAATGTGATATTGACAGAAGAAAACGTATCCTTAGATGAAGTTGTTATTTCATCAAAAAGATCAAAATTTTCTGCTGAAAAAACGGGTGCAACAACGAATATTTCAAATCAAGAGTTGTCAATAATGCCAACTATTAATAGAAGTATTACGGATATTACTCGTATTTCGCCATATGCAAATGGAATGAATATTGCTGGTGGTGATGGCCGTTCTACAAACTTTACAATTGACGGTGCGAATTTTAACAATAATTTTGGATTAAGTTCTAGATTGCCTGGAGGAGGAAATCCGATCTCAATTGATGCTATTGAAGAAATTCAAGTAGTGATAGCTCCTTTTGATGTTCGTCAAACTAACTTCATCGGAGGAGGAATCAATGCAATTACAAAATCGGGTACAAATACTTTTAAAGGATCTGCGTATACCTTGTTTAATAACCAAGATATGAGAGGAAATAGAATTGGAGATTCAGATTTTGGAGTTCGACCTGAGGAGTCAACCACAACATATGGTGTTACTTTTGGTGGGCCAATTATCAAAAATAAATTGTTCTTTTTCATAAATGCTGAATCAGTTGTGATGCCAGGACAAGTTGTTAACTGGAGACCTTCTACTAATGGAGTTGCTGATCTTGATATGCAAATTTCAAGAACTAGTACTACTGATTTAGATAGAGTTAGAGAGCATTTAATCTCTAATTATGGCTATGACCCAGGATCTTATTCTGATTATCCTGCTGATGAAACAAATAAAAAATTACTTGCGCGTATTGATTGGAATATAAATCCTGCAAATAAATTGAGTTTGAGATATAATTTCACAAAAAATCAAGGCTGGAATCCTACAAACGGTAACTCAACAGATGCTGGTTTTAGAAACAGAACTATGGATCGTATTTCTCAATTTTCTATGGCTTTCTCAAATTCCATTTATTCAATGGACAATACTGTAAATTCAATTTCTTTAGACTTAAACAGTAGAATTTCTGATAAGCTTTCTAATCAATTTTTAGCTACTTATTCAAAAATTCAAGATGCGCGTGGTTCTAATTCGTCTCCATTCCCTTTTATTGATATTATGAATGGATTAGATACCAGCGGGAATCAAATTACAGAGCCTTACATATCTGCAGGGTACGAATTGTTTACATGGAATAATGCCGTTAATAACAATACTTTAACCGTTACCAATAACTTGACCTATTATTTAGACAATCATAAGATTACTGGAGGAGTTAGTTTTGAACACCAATTAGCCAATAACTCTTACATGAGAAATGGTACAGGTTATTATCGATATGCAAGTGTTGAAGATTTCTTAAATCAAGCTGCACCAAGAGATTTTGCCTTAACGTATGGGTATGATGGAGAATTAAATCCAACTGCTGAAGTAGCTTTCAATCAATTGGGTTTTTATATTCAAGATGATTGGGATGTAAATTCTAAATTTAAGTTATCTTACGGAATCCGTGCAGACTATTTAAGATATGAAGATAATATTTTAAGAAATAACGCGATTTTTGATCTTAGTTATGGCGGAAGAAATATTGATACTGGAAAATGGCCAGAGGCAAATATCCTATTTTCTCCAAGAGTTGGATTTAGCTGGGATATCAAAGAAGATCAAAGTTTGAAACTACGAGGAGGAACAGGTATTTTTACAGGTAGATTACCATTAGTATTCTTTACAAACATGCCAACAAACTCAGGAATGGTTCAAGGAAGTGTAGCAGCAGTTACAAGATACAATTCTGACGGTTCTGTTAGATCTGTTGATCCAAGATTAGCTGGATTGGCAGGTCCAATAATCACGGATGTAAATGAGATGATCAGTAGATTAGGAGCTCCAAATACAATTACTCCTGAAGATGGCGTTTTGCCAAGAGATATCAATGGAGTAGATCCTAATTTTAAAATGCCTCAAGTATGGAAAACCTCTTTAGCACTTGATTATCAAGTTCCAGTTTCTTTTCCATTGTCTGTTTCTGTAGAAGGTATTTTTACACAAAACTTAAACGGCGTAATGCTTAAAAATTACAACATAAAAAGATTAACTTCATCTTGGGAAACTTTTTCAGGATCTGACAACAGATATATATACCCTTCAGCTGCAAATGTAGAATTTAATACTACTGATGCTTATGTATTAAGCAATACAAACCAAGGATGGGGTGCAATATCAAATGTAACTGTAAATGCAGAACCTATCAAAGATTTAAAATTGATGGCTGCCTTCACTTACACAGACTCAAGAGAAATTTCGGGTATGCCAGGTAGTAATGCACAATCTGCGTATACAGGTCTATTTGGAGTTAATGGACCTCATTTACCAGAACTTCAATTATCACAGTATGTTGTTCCTACAAAAGTAATTGGATCGGTTTCCTATAAAATTCCTTGGGGTTCTGGAAAATTACAATCAGCTTCGATCTTCAATTTATTTTACTCAGGCTTTTCTCCTTTTGGAACTAGTTTTCATTATTCAAATGACATGAATGGTGATGGAATTGCTACTGATTTGATATATATTCCTAGTGCAAAAGGTGATATTCAATTTGTTACCTCTGCTGATGAAGATGCATTCTTTAACTTCCTAGAACAAGATAAATATTTAAAAGCTAATAGGGGTAAATATGCTGAAGCAAATGCAGCACGTGCTCCTTGGGTTCATAGTTTTGATTTAAGGTTTTTACAAGAGCTATATATAAATGCAGGTAAAACTAAAAACACGCTTCAATTTAGTTTCGACTTTATCAATTTTGGAAATTTACTGAACTCTAAATGGGGTGTTGTTAAAAATGATAATGTTTCTAACAACGGTAAAATTTTAAAGTACGAAGGGAAAGATGCAAATAATGTTCCTACTTTTTCGTTCACGAAATCAAATGGAGAGTTTTTAACACAAACTTATGATTACAATTACAATTTTAATCAAACATGGAGATTGCAAGTAGGTGTGAAATATTCTTTCTAAATATCCTATTAATTTTTAGTAAAACCACCTCAATTGAGGTGGTTTTTTTATGTTTAAAATTAGTAACTTTACCCAATCAAAATATATATTTTTATTATGAAAGACATACATTCTTATTGGGCTTATTTGGTATTGGCGCTTTTAATTTTTGCTGTTATCAATGCGGTCATTGGACTTACTCAAAAAAAACAATTTACAGATAAAGATTTGCGGATCGGATTATTCACTTTAATTGTGTCTCATATCCAATTATTAATTGGTCTTGGATGGTATTTTATGTCTCCTTGGTATCAAGCATTAAAAGAAGATGCAGCAACAGTTATGGGTGATAAAGCTACAAGATTACTAGCAGTAGAACATCCAACCATGATGATTTTAGCGCTGGTTTTTATCACGATAGGATGGTCTAAACACAAAAAGAAATCTACCGATGCTGCTAAATTTAAAACGTTTGTAATTTTTTATGGATTAGGATTGGTATTTATCTTGTCTAAAATTCCATGGTCAAATTGGTTTAATTAATGAAGATTGTAAGTTACATTCTTTCTCCAATCTTTGCATTGGTTTTCTATGCATTACTAATTATTTTTCATCCAATTCAATGGCTTGGGCTAAAACTTTTTGGTTATAAAGGACACAAGTTTGTTGTTGACTATATGAATTGGGTCTTAATGAAATCGTTATTATTTCTTTTAGTACCTGTAAAAATTGAAAATGAGCACGATTTACCAGAGAATACTAATCTCATTTTTGTTGCCAACCATCAAGGAATGTTTGACATTCCTCCAATCATTTGGAAATTCAGAAAACACCATCCAAAGTTTGTTTCAAAAGTAGAATTAGGTAAAGGAATTCCAAGTATTTCTTTCAATTTAAGACATGGTGGTGCTGCCCTGATCAATAGAAAAGATAGCAAACAAGCCATTGCTGAGTTGACAGCTTTTGCAAAAAAAATAAATACTAATCAATGGTCTGCTGTTATTTTTCCTGAAGGCACAAGAAGTAGAAATGGACAGCCAAAAGAATTCGCTGTAAACGGATTAAAAGTACTTACCAAATACAACAAAGAAGGATATGTTGTACCTTTAACCATCAATAATTCATGGAAAGTATTTAAATATGGAAAATTTCCTCTAGGAATTGCCAGTCCAATTGCTATAAAAACCCATCACCCTATCAAAATTGATTCGTTACCTTTTGATGAATTATTAGCAAAAACAGAATTTATAATCAAAGAATCCATCATATAAAATATAATGTCAATACAAAACATTCGAAAAGAAGTGATGTTAACACTCGAAAAAAACATCGCATCTTTTTTTGAAAACTATTTAATTCCTGCTGAAAAAATTTGGCAACCAACCGATTTTTTACCCAATTCACAAAGCGATACATTTATCAGTGAAATAGAAGAAATTCGTGAAATTTCTAAAGAATTGGAAGACGATTTTTGGGTAGTTTTAGTAGGTGATACCATTACTGAAGAGGCTTTACCAACTTATGAATCTTGGTTGTTAGACTTGGATGGAATTTCGCAAGATCCAGATAATAATTGGGCAAAATGGGTAAGAGCTTGGACCGCAGAAGAAAATAGACATGGAGATGTATTGAATAAATATTTGTATTTATCAGGACGAGTGAATATGCGCGAAGTAGAAATTTCTACACAACACTTAATTGCTGATGGTTTTGATATTGGCACCTCAACAGATCCATATAAAAACTTTGTTTATACAAGTTTTCAGGAGTTGGCAACCTATGTTTCCCACAATAATGTAGCAAAAATTGCCAAACAAAGAGGTCATAAAGCATTGGCAAAAATGTCAAAAATCATAGCTGGTGATGAAATGCGTCATCATTTGGCATACACTCAATTTGTAAAAGAAATTTTTAAGATTGATGCTAGTGAAATGATGTTGGCTTTTCAACACATGATGAAATATAAAATCGTAATGCCAGCAATGCATTTAAGAGATTCTTTTGGTGCGAAAGGTAGTTTATTCAACGATTTTTCAACGGTAGCTCAAAGAATTGGTGTTTATACAGGGTATGATTATATCGATATTTTGAAAAAATTAATTAATTCTTGGGAAATTGACAAAATCATCAACTTATCTCCTGAAGCTGAAAAAGCCAGAGATTTCTTAATGAATTTACCTGATAGAATGACTAGGATTACAGAAAGAATGATTATTCCTGATACAAAATTCGAATTTAAGTGGATGATTCAGCCAAGTTAAATTCCATGAAATAAGATTTAAAAAGCTCTTTTAAAACCAATTAAAAGAGCTTTCTTTATTGCTTATAGTTGATAGAAAAAGAATCCATATCCTTTAAAAACCCTAATTTTTCTCTCATATCTTCTTGCTTCTTCTTATTGATTTTAGCCAAAACAACTCCTTCTTCATTATGTTGTAAATCAGAAAGTTGTGTTCCTAAATAGTCGACAATCAACGAATTTCCACAATATTCATAATCATTATCGTCCATACCAATTCTGTTTACACCAATTACATAACTCATATTTTCAATAGCTCTTGCTTTCAATAAAGTATCCCACGCTTTTATTCGCGCAATTGGCCAACTTGCCACATACACTAGCAAATCATAATTTTCAGTATTTCTTGACCAAACTGGGAATCGTAAATCATAACAAATCAAAGGACAAATTTTCCAACCCTTAAAGTTAACAATCGTTTTTTTATCTCCTGAAGTATACATTTTATCTTCTCCGGCCAGTGTAAATGTGTGATGCTTGTCATAAAAATCAATTTTTCCTGAAGGATGCACAAAAACAAAACGATTATAAAATTTCGAATTTTCTTCAATAATCAAACTTCCTGCTATGGCAAAGTTATTTTTTGAAGCCAACTTTTGCAGCCAAGAAATGGTATTTCCATTCATTTTTTCAGCAACTTTTTCAGCATTCATTGTAAATCCTGAGGTAAACATTTCTGGCAAAATAACCAAGTCAATGGTTGCTGGTAATAACGTTATTTTTGTTTCAAAATATTCCTGGTTTTTTATGGGATTTTCCCAAAATAATGGTGATTGAATTCCTGCAACAAACAATGTTTCATTCATAAAAATAAGTGTAAAATAATTCGTTCGCATAAAAGTAAGTTTTTGTAACTTAGAAATCCAAAATTGAACCCCAAAACTCTATGCAATCTTTCATTTCTGATACTTTAGATGATATTTTACTACACACAAAATCATTTGAGAATGTAGTTTTTATTTTGCCTTCACAAAGAGCAAAAGTGTTTGTAAAACAAGCGTGTAAAGACAAAATTGCAATCGGATTTTTGCCAGAAATTATTACAATTGAACAACTGATTCAGCAAATTTCGGAAATTCAAAAAGCCGAAAACATTCACTTGTTATTTCAATTTTACGAAGTGTATAAGAGCATTGAAAAAAATCCAGATTCGTTTGATATTTTTGCTTCTTGGGCATTTACGGTATTGCAGGATTTTAATGAAATAGACCAGCATTTGGTCGATAGCAAAGATATTTTTGTGTACATCAGAGATATTGAAAGATTGAAAAAATGGTCAGTAAAAGGTAGTTTTTCAGAGACTCAATTGATTAAAAATCATCACAATTTTCTAGAAAAATTACAAGAATTTTATACTGCTTTTTATAGTTTTTTATTGCTCCAAAAATCAGGATATCAAGGAATGTTGTACAGAGAATCTTGTAAAAAAATTGATGAATTTGTAGGAAAAAACTCACAAAAAAAGTATTTTTTAATAGGTTTTAATGCACTCAATAAGGCTGAGGAATTTATATTTCAAAAACTGTTGGAATCAAAGAATACAGCTATTTATTGGGATATTGATGAAGCATTTTTAAACTCCAATCATCAAGCTGGCAATTTTATGAGGACTTATAAAAGCACTTGGAAATACTTTGAAAAGAATCCTTTTAAAACTCCTGTAAATCATTTTTTATCAGAAAAAAATATCCAAATTATTGGCGCTGCGAAAAGTACTACGCAACAAAAGTATGTTGCCGAAATTCTTGAAAACTCTCAAAATTTAAACAACACAGCATTGGTCTTAGCAGATGAAACCTTATTACCAATTGCACTGAATTCTTTGCCTAAAAATGTAAATGGAATCAATATTACAATGGGTTATCCGTTGAAAGATGTTCCTGCAAGTCAATTATTTTTAGCTATTTTTCAGTTGTTTTTATCACAAGAAAAATTGCAGAAAACCACCACCAATCAATTTTATTATAAAGATTGTTTTCGGGTTTTGAAACATCCTTTTTTGACTAAATTCATATTGAATAATGACTTATTTTTTAAAAAAATAACCAACGAAAACAGCTTGTTTATCTCAAAAAAAGACCTGGAATCTTTGCTGAAATTTCAATCTGAAGAAGCAAAGAAAATCATTCTTGATTTGTTTACAAATCTTTCAACAATTGCTGAGGTGATCGAAAATATTTTATCACTGATTTTTTTCTTAAAAGAAAATGCCAATTCGTTAGAAAAAGAATATTTGTTTAGATTTTATACCATTTTTACACAGCTCAAATCATTGCAGCAAAAACATTCATTTTTCAATGATTTAAAGGTATTTACGCAGTTTTTTAAACAGTTAATAGCTACAGAAAATCTTTCTTTTCAAGGCGAACCTTTGCATGGTTTGCAATTGATGGGAATGTTAGAAACACGTGTGTTGGATTTTGAAACTATCATTTTAGCATCAGCCAATGAAGGAATTTTGCCTGCAAATAAACAACAAACTTCTTTCATTCCTTTTGATGTAAAAATTGCCTATGGATTACCAACTTACAGAGAGAAAGACGCTATTTTTTCATATCATTTTTTCAGATTATTGCAAAGAGCAAAAAATATTTTTATTTTGTATAACACTGAGCAAGATCATTTTGGCAGTGGAGAAAAAAGCCGATTTATTTCACAATTGGAAATGATGAAGAAGGATATTTCACACAAAATCATTACTCCAAAAGTAATTTCTAAGCCAATTAAATTAAAAGAAATCCTGAAAAATTCAGCAATCCAAGAACGTTTAATTGAATTGGCTGCAAAGGGTATTTCACCATCAACAATTACCAGTTATTTGTACAATCCAATTCAGTTTTACAAGCAAAAAGTGCTGAAAATCAAAGAATTTAATGAAGTTGAAGAAACCATTGCACACAATACTTTAGGGACTGTTGTACATGAAACTTTGGATGAATTATACAAACCGTATGTGGGTAAGTATTTAAAAGCATCAGATATTGTTACCATGGAAAAAATTGCTAAAGATTTGGTGTCAGAAAAATTTTCAAAGCATTTTATCAATGGAAATATCTCCACAGGAAAAAATAGGTTGATTTTTGAGGTTGCCAATAGATTTGTAAGTAATTTTTTAGCGAAAGAAAAAGAATTATTACAAGACGAAAATAATCAATTGAAAATTGTTGCAACTGAACAGAATTTATCTGTTGAAATTGAAATCGATGGTTTTGATTTTCCATTTAAAATTCATGGAAATGTTGATAGAATTGACGAATTGAATGGCGTTTTACGCATTATTGATTATAAAACAGGAAAGGTAACTAAGGCAAATTTAAAAGCAAATCATTCCGAAAACTTACGTGAGGAAAAGTTTCACAAAGCTGTTCAAGTGTTGATATATGCTTTATTATTTACAAAAAGCACGTCATTTGATTTTTCAAAACCATTGCAAGCAGGAATCTATTCGTTTAAAAGTTTAAACGACGGATTTTTACAGGTCAATTTTGCTGAGCAAAGAAAATCCCCAGAAACTTTGATTTCTGATGAAAAATTGAATGATTTTTTAGTGGTTTTAAAAACCTATATACAAGAAATGTACAATCCAGATAAGGCTTTTTTAGAATCTGCAGATTTAAAATATTGATTATTTTTTTCCTTTTAAAATCAACAAAGGAACTGTTGTATAAAATTCAGACTTTAAAATGGTACTTTTTTCCCATAATTTTTTGAAAAATCCTCTTTTACGACGAAAAACGCACAATAAATCTGGTTTAAATGAGTTTAAATTTTCCAAAACTCCTTGAAAAGTAGTTGGATTTTCGGTTATTGTTAGTGAGTTTTTTACTTTTTCTAGTTCTTTGTCCAACACCATATCGTCCTCAGTATAATCAGGAGTTTTTACTAAAAGTAAATCAATTTTTGGTTGAAACTTCTGAGCTATAAAATGCAAAGTTTTTAGTGCCGCTTTTTTTCGAACAATTCCTGATCTAAAAGCCATCAAAATTGAATTTATAGGAGTATAAGCATAGCCTTCGGGAATCACTAACATGGGCACTTCAGTTTGCTTTACCAAACTTCCAGCAGTTTTTCCTAGATAAATTTCTTCTCTAATTGAGTTACTTTTTGCTCCAATGATAATCAAATCAATGCCAATTTCCTCATCGATTGAATTTACGCTTTCAATGACAGATCCATTCGCAGATATCAATTTTACATCTACATTTTTTGTATTGACTGAATTTACCAAAGTTCTTAGATACAAACTTGTCTCACGTTCAATGATACTACTCACATTGATCATAGTTCCAGTTTTTGAAATGGCGCTGTAAGCTCTAAAAACAAAAATATTTGCGTCAATAATTGACGCAAAATCAATAGCATATTGCAAGGTGTTTTTTGCGCTTTCATTAGATCCAATTGGTACAAGAATATGTTGCATAGAATTGTTTTTAGATTACAAAGTTACTGATTTTTCAGGATCTTACGCTTTTATCTTTCTTGAGCTATGTATATTTGTTGTCAATTTTTTTTTACTTGAATTCTTCATTAAGTTTTAAAAATATCAATAAACTAGCCATTCCAGCTTTGATTGCAGGAATTGCAGAGCCTCTATTGTCCATTACAGATACCGCAATTATTGGAAATATTGATGAGATCGCTACAGAAAGTTTGGCCGCAGTTGGTATTGTTGGAGCTTTTATTTCAATGTTAGTTTGGGTTTTTGGACAAATAAGAAGTGCCATTTCATCAATTATCTCTCAATATTTAGGAGCCAACAAACTTGAAGAGGTCAACTCATTACCAGTTCAGGCAATTGTTATTGTCATTTTTGGAAGTTTATTAATTTTATTGATTTCATATCCTTTTTCAAAAGAAATATTTCAATTTTATAATGCCTCAGGAATGGTCTTAGATTTATGCAGTACCTATTTTAAAATCAGAATATTTGGCTTTCCGTTTTCTTTTTTTGTATTTGCCATATTTGGTATTTTTAGAGGCTTACAAAACACTTTTTATCCTATGATTATTGCCATTTTTGGTGCTGTTTTAAATGTGCTTCTAGATTTTATTTTGGTATATGGAATAGAAGATTTTATTCCTGCCATGAATATTGAAGGTGCTGCTTATGCAAGTTTGATTTCTCAAATTATAATGGCGATCTTGGCATTGTATTTTCTTTATACAAAGACCTCAATTTTATTAAAAGTTACATTTCCAATGCACGAGCAAATTCCAAATCTATTGGGAATGATTGGAAATTTATTTATACGAACAATTGCTTTAAATACTGCTCTTTATTTGGCAACTTCCTATGCAACTTCTTATGGTAACGAATACATCGCAGCCTATACAATTGGACTAAATATTTGGTTATTAGGCGCTTTTATGATTGATGGATATTCTAGCGCAGGAAACATTTTAGCTGGTAAATATTTTGGAGCCAAAGATTATAAATCACTTGTAAAATTGAGTAAAAAATTAACAAAATACGGCATAATTACAGGTTTTATAATGGCATTTATAGGCTTTGTATTTTATGATTTTATAGGACAAATTTTTACAAAAGATGAAATTGTCTTAATGCGTTTTTACGAAGTTTTTTGGATTGTTTTACTAACGCAACCTATCAGTGCAATCACATTTATTTTTGATGGAATTTTTAAAGGAATGGGAAAAATGAAATACCTAAGAAATGTGCTAATTTTTGCAACATTACTTGCATTTATACCTTCATTATTGTTGTTTGATTTTTACAATTTAAAATTGGTTGCTATTTGGATCGCTTTTACCTGTTGGATTATAGCAAGAGGGATTCCTTTGATATTGAAATTTAATAAGACTTTTATTTCTTTAGTGAATTCATAATCGTATATTTATGTAAGTTTTAAAAATTTAATTCATTGTTTTATTTCCAAAAAATTTCCCTGCGAATACGCATATTTATATCAATGATTTTATTGGTATTCTTAGCGTCAATACTCATTTTATTGGTCACAATTTATCAATATGATGAACAAACACATGATTATAATTTGCAACGATTTGAACGAAAAGAATCTACAGCTATTCAAATTATTGAATTAGAATTGAGCAATAAAACAACCTATCCCATAAGTACTGAAAATCTTTACAAAATTTTTAAAGAACGCATTTACGAAATTTCATCAATCAATAAACTTAATATTTCCATGTATGATTTGCATGGAAATTTATTGGTTTCATCCAAAACAAATGCGTTCGAAAAAACCACAATTGAGCCTTTAGAGTATGATTTATTGATTGAGTTGGCTCAAAATTCCAATCATCGAATTTTAAAAACCAGAGAAGAAGATGGCACGAGTTATCAAACGTCTTTTATCTACATTACTGATCCTAAATTTAAGCGAATTGGCATTGTTGAAATGCAGTTAACTCAAGATAATTCTGAAGTTGAATATGAATTACGAGAGTTTATTTCTAGATTGAGTTTGGTGTATTTATTGATGTTTGTCATTGCAATTTCGTTGGCGTATTTCTTATCTAGTTATATTACAAAATCCATCAAATCTATTTCTGATAAAATGCAACAAACGCGTTTGAATCAGCGAAATGAAAAGATTTTGTTAGATGCATCAAGTTCAGAAATCGAAATTTTGGTAGAAGCATACAACAATATGATTGATCAATTGGAAGAAAGTGCAGCAAAACTCGCAAAAAGTGAACGCGAACAAGCTTGGAGAGAAATGGCAAAACAGGTAGCTCATGAAATTAAAAATCCATTAACTCCAATGCGTTTAACTGTTCAAAGTTTTGAAAGAAAATTCAATCCAAAAGATGATCATATCAAAGAGAAATTATCGGAATTCACAAATACATTGATTCAACAAATAGATTTGATGAGTGCAATAGCATCCGCTTTTTCTGATTTTGCAAAAATGCCGACTCAAAATAAAGAAGAAATCGAAGTAATAAATGTCATCAAATTAGCCTTAGATATTTTTAATGAAGAAAATATTCAATTCAAAACTAGTAAAACTAAATTATACGCATATTTAGATAAAACACAGCTAATCAGAATTGTAACTAATTTAGTAAAGAATGCCATTCAAGCAACTGAGGAAGTACAAAATCCTAAAATTATTGTTGATGTAACTTCTGAAATTGGGATATTAAAAATTGATGTTTCTGATAATGGAAAAGGAATTGCAGATGAATTTAAAGAGTTGATTTTTGAGCCAAAATTCACCACAAAAACCAGTGGAATGGGTCTTGGATTAGCAATGATTAAAAGTATTATTGAAGCTTATGATGGAACAATTAGTTTTGTTTCAGAAAAAAGTAAAGGAACTACCTTTACAGTAACTTTACCAAAAAACAACAATTCTAAACAGCAACATAATGAATTTTGATACCATATTAGTAGATAAAAAAGAGGCAATAGCAACAATTACCATCGATAGACCTCAAAAATTAAATGCTTTAAACAAAACTACTCTTCTTGAGTTGAATACTGTTTTAACAACTCTTGAATCTGACATCAATATTCAAGTAATAATAATCACTGGAAGTGGTGAAAAGGCTTTTGTTGCTGGTGCAGATATTGCTGAATTTGCTAATTTTTCGGTAACTGAAGGTCAAAATTTAGCAAGAAAAGGACAAGAAAAAGTATTCAATTTTATTGAAAACTTTTCAAAACCTGTCATTGCAGCTATAAATGGTTTTGCTTTGGGTGGAGGTTTAGAATTGGCAATGGCTTGCCATTTCAGAGTTGCTTCAGACAACTCAAAAATGGGATTGCCTGAAGTTTCTTTGGGCGTAATTCCTGGTTATGGCGGCACACAACGCTTGCCGCAATTGGTTGGAAAAGGAAAAGCTATGGAATTAATCATGACAGCAGGAATGATTTCAGCAAGTGAAGCAAAAGAATTCGGCTTGGTAAATCATGTAACAACTCAGGAAGAATTATTGAGTTTTACTCATAAAATTGCTCAAAAAATCATGAGAAATTCACCAGTTGCAATTGCTGAAGCTATAAAAGCGGTAAATGCCAATTTCGATGTTGAAAAAAATGGTTACGAAGTTGAAATTGAAGCTTTTGGAAACTGTTTTGGGACTCCAGATTTTATAGAAGGAACCACTGCATTTTTAGAAAAAAGAAAACCCAATTTTCCAGGGTTTTAGGGTTCTCTAAAATGAAAAAAAGCAGGCTAATCACACCCGCTTTTAATCAAATCTACAATCTACTTAACTAATCTATGAAATCTTTATATTTTAAAGGTATTACTGTACTTTCTGTCTTGACTATAAACAAAAACTTTATAAGACCCTTTTTTTTCTGCATCTAACTTGTACACCCTATTTAATAGGGTTTCGTTTTTTATTGTTTCTGAGAAAATCACCTCATTTTCAAAATAAATGACAATTTGAGTTGGTTCTTGGTCAAATTCAATTTTTGAAACCATTACAATGTTATCTTGATTCCTAAACACTGGTTTAAAAACAACTTTCTCCTCATTAGATAATAAAATCACTTGATTTGGTGAAACTTGAAATCTTTTGATGACAATTTCATAATCCTTGTCCATCTCAATTACATAATTTCCTTCATCTAAAGATGTTACATCTAATATTTTAGACAAATTTCCATTTTCTAACATGGTTTCTGAATACAATTCAGTTCCGTTTTCATCTTTAATGGTTAATGAGTGCCCCTTTTTTACGTTTTTAAATTCTACGGTTACTTTTTTGTTGATCTCTGTGTTTGAAAAGCCTACTAATGAGTTGATTAATAATGCTATAGTTATAATTTGTTTTTTCATTTTTTTACTTTTAAGGGGGTTACTGAATTGTTTTTCCTCCGTTTTTCTTTAACATAATGCCCAATACAACAATTTGGAAAATGAACATTGTAATAAAAATGGCGATTACTGAAATAAATAAAATACCATTACTGTTTACCATATATTATTTTTTGTGCAAAGTTATGGTGCAACTAAAAGTTTTCATAACAACAAAATTGGTATATTTATATCCTATTTTAACTCTAAATGTTTTGTTAAAATCTATTAAAGTTAAAATAACACATATAAAAGATAATTTTATATAGATTATACTGTCTTTCTGTTGTAATTTTGTTCTCAATTAGTAATGAGTATAAGCATCAATTGATTATTAACACCACTAAATAGTGCGTGACTTGCAAATGATAGAAAAATACCATTAACACTAACTTATGAAACAAATAAAACCAACATTAGAAAAGATTACACCCAATTTTGGTAGTTCCCTGTTGGTAAAGAAACATGTTGAGTTTTTAAAAACCAATACTCCTTTTTGGCATTTTCATCCTGAAATAGAATTGGTGTATGTAAATAAAGGAAGAGGGAAAAGACATATTGGCAATCATATTAGCTATTTTAACAATAGTCAATTGGTTTTAATTGGCTCAAATTTACCTCATGTCGGCTATATTGATAGATTGACAACCAATGGGTCAGAAACATTAATTCAATTTAAACCTGATTTTTTAGGAGAACATTTTTTTAAAATTCCTGAAATGTTGTCTATTGAAGCTCTTTTTGAACGTGCCAAAAAGGGGATTCGTTTTAATTTCGATATCAAACTACGGATTGGAGCAAAAATTGAAAAACTGGTTGATATTGAAGGCGCTGAAAGAATTATCGCTTTTTTAGATATTTTAAAAGATTTAGCCACTACTGATGATTATACCTTGCTGAATGCCAATGGTTTTGCCTTTGAAACCATTCCGCAAGACAGTAATAAAATCGAAATTATTTACAAACACATCAATGAACATTTTCAAGAGCATATTAGTTTAGATGAAATTGCGGCTCTTGTAAGTATGACAGTACCTGCATTTTGTAGGTATTTTAAAAAATCAACAGGAAAAACCTTTACAAAATTAGTAAATGAATACAGAGTTGTGCATGCCACAAAATTGTTAGCAGAAAGTACTATGAGCATTTCCGATATTTGTTTTGAATGCGGTTTCAATAACTTTTCGCACTTTAATAAACTATTCAATTCCATTACAGGGAAAAGCGCTTCAAAATATAGAAGTGATATGAAAAATTTAATTCAATAACTAAATTAAGTAAATTATGGCAACCAAAATAGAAAAAGCCATTGAGTATTATACTTTTAAAAGTAAAAAAATACTTAATCACATCAATAACAGTAACAGTTTAACTGTGGATGAAATCATAGAAAATGGTCAAGAATTAGCCATTTTAGAGTATAAAATTACAGCTTTAGAAGTAGCAAAAGCCAGCTAATTTTTTATAACTTTCCATTCCATTCGTTATAAAACTGTTCTAAATACAGTTCTATAAAACGATGTCTTTCTGCAGCAATTTTTTTGCCAGTTTTGGTGTTCATTTGGTCTTTTAAGAGCAATAATTTCTCATAAAAATGATTGATACTTGGCGCGTCCGAATTTTTATAAGCTTCTTTACTAATATTCAAATTTGGTAAAACCTCAGGATCATAAATTGCTCGATTTTTAAATCCTCCATAATTAAAACAACGTGCAATTCCAATGGCACCAATGGCATCCAACCTGTCAGCATCTTGCACAACTTCCAATTCTTTTGAAGTAAATTTTGTGGCATTTTTATCCAAAGAATTTTTAAAAGAAATATGTTTAATGATATTTACCACATGCTCACGAGTTTTTAAAGCTACTTTTTGTTGTTCCAAAAAATCACTTGCTTTTTTTGGACCTACAGTTTCATCACCTTTATGAAATTTTGCATCAGCAATATCATGCAATAAAGCTGCCAACGAAACCAAAAAAATATCTACAGATTCCTCTTTGGAAATCAGAATTGCATTTTTATAAACACGCTCAATATGAAACCAATCATGACCTCCTTCTGCATTTTGTAATTCGTTTTTTACAAATTTAATGGTATTTTCTAGGATACTTTCTTGGTTCATATCAAAAATATTTAATGTATTGAAATACAAAATCCACTTAAAAAAAGTGGATTTTTAGCTGGTTTATTGATTCTAAAATCTTGTTTCTTAAAAATTAACAATGCTCTTCGTAAGCCGCTGCTAAATTCTGTGCAATCATTTGAGCTGAGCGCCCTTCAATATGGTGGCGTTCTAACATGTGTACTAAATTTCCATCTTTAAATAATGCAATTGCTGGTGATGATGGAGGAAATGGAATCATAAATTCTCTCGCTTTTTGGGTAGATTCTTTTTCTACATCTGCAAAAACAGTTGTTAAATTGTCTGGAGTTTTGTCAGCTTTTAAAGAAGCAATTGCTCCTGGTCTTGCAGTACCTGCTGCACAACCACAAACTGAATTTACCATTACCAAAGTGGTTCCTTTTTTTGCTAAAGCATTTTCAACATCAGTTGCAGTATATAAGGCTTCAAAACCTGCATTGATTAGTTCATCACGCATTGGTTTTACTAATTCTTCTGGATACATAATTTATTTCTTTTTGAGTTGCAAATATACTTATAAAAATAAAAGGATTCAAGTCATTTTTGAGTAGCTTTTTTGATAGATACATCAAAAAAATTGATATTATACTTTAAATTTTTAGTTTCTTTGACCTTTAAAAAAGCGCACAAAAAGTATGGGAAATTTTACCAAATGGTTAGGAGCAGGTTTAGGATTTACCTTAGGAGGACCAATAGGAGCTGCTATTGGTTTTGCAATTGGTAGTTTTGTTGATGGTTTTTCTGCTGCTGACATTACTGTTGAACAAAGAGAATATCAACGAACAATTAATCAAAATCAAAACACACAATCTGGTGATTTTGAAATTAGTTTGCTGGTTTTAGCATCAATTGTCATTAAATCTGATGGAAAAATTGATCAAAGCGAACTGAATTTTGTAAGAAATCAGTTTTATGCAATGTACGGAGAGCAGAGAGCAAACCATGCATTTAAGTTGTTTAAAGGTATTATCAAAAAAGATATTTCTGCGCGTCAGGTTTGTGTTCAAATTCGCGAACACATGCCACATGCATCTCGTTTACAATTGATTCATTTTTTATTTGGAATTGCAAAAGCTGATGATTTTGTAAGCGAAAAAGAAATTGATGAAATTCGAAAAATAGCTGGTTATTTATATATAAATCAACCTGATTTCGAGTCTATCAAAGCAATGTTTTACGATGAATCTGGCAGTGCGTATAAAATTTTAGAAATCGAGAAAACAGCCACTGATGATGAGGTAAAAAAAGCATACAGAAATTTAGCAAAAAAGCATCATCCAGACAAATTACAAGATTTAGGGGAAGAACATTTAAAAGGTGCTCAAGAAAAATTTCAAAGCATTCAGGCCGCTTATGAAAAAATTAAAAAAGAAAGAGGGTTTTAAAAGACCCTTTTTTACACTTAAAGCCTCTCATTTTATAGAAATTCCTTATTTTCGCAACCTTATTAGAAAAGAGATATCATGAGCGCGAAATTTCCTGAATATAAAGCACTTGACTTGCCAAAAGTTGCAGAAGAAATTCTGGAGTATTGGAACAAACATTCTATTTTTGAAAAAAGTATTTCTACTAGAGAAGGCAGCACTCCTTTTGTTTTTTTTGAAGGACCACCTTCTGCAAACGGATTGCCAGGTGTACACCATGTTTTAGCAAGAGCCATCAAAGATATTTTTCCAAGATACAAAACCATGAAAGGTTTTCAAGTAAAAAGAAAAGCTGGATGGGACACTCATGGTTTGCCAATAGAATTAGGCGTTGAGAAAGAATTAGGCATTACAAAAGAAGATATTGGCAAAACGATTTCAGTAGAAGATTACAACGCGGCTTGTAGAAAAGCGGTAATGCGTTACACTGATATTTGGAATGATTTAACCCAAAAAATGGGCTATTGGGTTGATATGGAACATCCATATGTAACCTATGAACCAAAATATATGGAATCTGTTTGGTGGTTGTTAAAACAGATTTATACTAAAAATTTATTGTATAAAGGATATACAATTCAGCCATATTCACCAAAAGCTGGAACTGGTTTAAGTTCGCATGAACTCAACCAACCAGGGACGTATCAAGATGTTACTGATACCACTGTTGTTGCGCAATTCAAAGCAATCAACGAAACATTGCCTGATTTTTTACAAAATGAAGGCACTATTTATTTTTTAGCTTGGACAACAACTCCCTGGACATTGCCTTCAAACACAGCTTTGACTGTAGGTCCAAAAATTGACTATGTTTTGGTTGATACATTCAATCAATACACATTTGAACCATCAAAAGTAATTTTGGCTAAAAACTTAGTTTCAAAACAGTTTGCAGGAAAAAATAATGTTCAAGTTGCAATTTCCGAAGATTTAAAAACATACAATTCTGGGGATAAAGTAATTCCTTTTTACATTGTAAAAGAATTTGTTGGAAAAGATTTAGTTGGCATCAAATACGAACAATTACTAGATTATGTATTGCCAAATGACAATCCAGAAAATGCTTTTAGAGTGATTTCAGGTGATTTTGTAACTACTGAAGATGGTACAGGAATTGTACATACTGCTCCTACTTTTGGTGCTGATGACGCTTTTGTTGCCAAACAAGCAGTTCCTGAAATACCCCCAATGTTGGTAAAAGACGCCAATGGTAATTTGGTCCCTTTGGTAGATTTGCAAGGAAAATTCAGACCAGAAGTAACAGATTTTGCTGGAAAATACGTAAAAAACGAATATTATAATGATGGTGAAGCTCCTGAAAAATCAGTAGATGTTGAGATTGCTATCAAACTAAAAATCGAAAATAAAGCGTTTAAAGTAGAAAAACACAAACACAGTTACCCAAATTGTTGGCGGACAGACAAGCCAATTTTATATTATCCATTAGATTCTTGGTTTATCAAAGCAACTCAAGTAAAAGAGAGAATGCACGAATTGAACAAGACAATCAACTGGAAACCAGAATCTACAGGAACAGGTCGTTTTGGAAATTGGTTGGCAAATGCCAACGATTGGAACTTGTCACGCTCTCGTTATTGGGGAATTCCTTTGCCAATTTGGCGAACTGACGATGGTAAAGAAGAAATTTGTATTGGTTCTGTTGAAGAACTAAAAAATGAAATGTCTAAAGCTGTAAAAGCAGGTTTTTTAGCAAAAGACATTTTTGAAGATTTTGAAATTGGAAACAATTCCGAAGAAAACTATGCAAAGATAGATTTACACAAAAATATTGTTGATGAAATTGTGCTAGTTTCAGCTTCAGGAAAACCAATGAAACGCGAATCTGATTTGATAGATGTGTGGTTTGATTCAGGCGCAATGCCTTATTCACAATGGCATTATCCTTTTGAAAACAAAGATTTGATTGATAAGAATGAAGCTTTTCCAGCCGATTTCATTGCTGAAGGTGTAGACCAAACTCGTGGTTGGTTTTATACATTACACGCCATTGCAACTATGGTTTTTGATTCGGTAGCCTATAAAAATGTAGTTTCAAATGGATTGGTTTTAGACAAAAACGGTCATAAAATGTCCAAACGTCTAGGAAATGCCGTAGATCCATTCACAACTTTAGCTGATTTTGGTGCAGATGCTACACGTTGGTATATGATTGCAAATGCCAATCCTTGGGACAATTTAAAATTTGATTTAGAAGGCATTGAAGAAGTAAAACGTAAGTTTTTTGGAACACTTTACAATACCTATTCTTTCTTTGCATTGTACACAAATATTGATGGGTTTGCATACAAAGAAGATGAAATTCCACTAGAAAATCGACCAGAATTAGACAGATGGATTTTATCAGAATTGCACACGTTGATTCAGAATGTTGATAAATTTTATGCTGATTATGAACCTACAAGAGCAGCAAGAGCCATTTCTGATTTTACACAAGAATATCTGAGCAATTGGTACGTGCGATTAAGCAGAAGACGTTTCTGGAAAGGCGATTACCAAACAGATAAAGTTTCTGCCTATCAGACATTGTATACTTGTTTGGTTACCATTGCAAAATTGGGTGCCCCAATTGCTCCATTTTTCATGGATAAATTGTATCAAGATTTAAATTTAGTTACTAAAAAAGAAGGTTCTGAGAGTGTTCATTTGGCCGATTTTCCAATTTTTAATGTTTCTTTTGTTGATAAAAGTTTAGAAGAAAAAATGGAAAGTGCACAAAAAATTTCTTCATTGGTACTTTCGTTACGCGCCAAAGAAAAGATAAAAGTTCGTCAACCATTACAAAAAATCATAATTCCCGTAGATAGTTTTCAACAAAAGGAAGCTATTTTAGCAGTATCAAATTTGATAAAACATGAAGTAAATATCAAAGAAATTGAACTTCTTGAAGATGCTTCAGGCATGTTAATTAAGCAAATAAAACCCAATTTTAAAACCCTAGGACCAAAATTTGGAAAAGAGATGCGTTTGATAGCGAGCGCAGTACAAAATTTTACCAAAGAAGATATTAACAATATTGAAAAATTGGGAACCATTTCTATCAATATTGATGGAAAAAATATAAATTTAGGTCTTGAAGATGTAGAAATATCATCCAGAGATATTGAAGGTTGGCTAGTTGCAAACGAGGGTTCATATACAGTTGCTTTAGATGTTACAATTACGGATGATTTACGCAAAGAAGGTATTGCTAGAGAATTGGTGAATAGAATTCAAAATGCTCGAAAAGACTCAGGTTTAGAGGTAACTGATAAAATAAAATTAACAGTTTTAAATTCTGAAAATCTGCAAGAAGCTATTTTGGAGAATAAAACATATATCATGAACGAAACCTTAACACTAGATTTAATATTTGTTAACAAGTTAGAAACAGGGATCCCTGTTGAATTTGATAGTATTGCAAGCAAAATGTTAATAGAAAAAATGTAAGAAAATGTCAGACGTAAAATTAAAATATTCAGAAGAGGACTTAAAAGAGTTCAGACAAATTATTGAAAAAAAAATAAAAAGAGCTCAAGAAGATTTAGATATCTTAAAAAGTGCCTATAAAAACGATGCCGATAATGGTACAGATGATACTTCACCATCTTTTAAATCTTTTGATGAAGGTTCAGATGTAATGAACAAAGAAGCGAATGTGCAGTTGGCAATTAGACAAGAAAAATTCATTAGAGATTTAAAAAATGCATTGCAAAGAATCGAAAATGGAACTTATGGCGTTTGTAGAGTTACTGGAAAATTGATTCAAAAAGAGCGTTTAAAATTAGTGCCTCATGCGACTTTAAGTATCGAAGCGAAAAGACGTCAATAATTTTAGTTTCCCAAATAAATTTAAAAGCTTCTCTTAAAAGAAGCTTTTTTTATGATGAAAAAACAACTTTTATTTCTTTTTATGATGATTTCAATTACTTTTTTTGCTCAAAAAAAAGTGGGGAAAGACATTGAAACTTCTCAAAAAGAAATTGAGATATCAACAGTTGGTTTGGATGATTTTGTGATTGAAAATTCAAATTCGAAATTTGTGGAAGTAATATTGTTTGCCGAAAATATCCACGAACAAGGAATCATCATTGCTGAAGAAAATGATAAAGTTTCCATCAAATTTCAATTGGATAGTTTACTAATTGAAGAAGCTGTTTTTCGAAAATTTATCACCAAAAGATTGCAAAGAGCGTATGCCATTGTAAAAATCCCAAAAGACAAAAACCTTACTATTTACGGAGAAAATCATAGCATTGAATCCAAAAATTTTCGGGGAGATTTAACCATTTATATAGAAAAAGGGATCGTAAAATTGAATACCATTCAATCAAATACTGTTGTTAAAATGTATGCAGGAACTATTTATGCCAATGCAAAAAACAAAAATATCACACTACATTCCAATATTGGAAATATTACTGTTGATGAGGTTTTGTATCAAAAAGATTTCCAGAAAATCACTACAAATACAACCAAATTACTTTCAGTAAACACCATAAAAGGGATAATTTTCGTAACCACTCAATAAACTCAATATTATTGTTATTTTTGCAATCAAATTAAAAAAAGCATGTCAAAAAAGAACTTAGCAATTGCGACAATTTTTAGCGCTATTATTCTTGATCAAATTATAAAAATTTACATCAAAACCAATTTTATCTTAGGAGAAGAAGTGGTGGTTTTTGATTGGTTTCGCATTCATTTCACCGAAAACAATGGCATGGCAATGGGCTTTGAATTTGGTGGCGAAACTGGCAAACTTTTTTTAACCTTATTTCGTTTAGTGGCTGTTTGTGGAATTGTATATTGGTTATATGCCACCATAAAATCTAAAGTTCATAATGCTGTAATCATAGCCATTTCATTGATATTTTCTGGAGCTGTTGGCAACATCATTGATTCTGTTTTTTACGGAGTTATTTTTGATGATTCCACAAATAAAGTAGCCACTCTTTTTGCTGATGAACCTTATGGAAAAATTTTTTACGGAAAAGTTGTAGACATGTTTTATTTTCCTATTTGGTCAGGGAATTTGCCTAGTTGGTTCCCTTTTGTAGGAGGTGAACCGTATACTTTTTTTCAATATATTTTCAATCCAGCAGATGCTTTTATCACTGTTGGTGTGGCAATTCTTTTTATTTTTAGCAAACAAGCGTTTCCAAAAGACTAAAATATTTTTAGATAAAATTCTAAAAAATTGATAAAAAATCATCAATTTTACGATTGTAATTTTCTTATCAATGAGCATTTCTGAATCTATTGAACTTCAACTAAAAACCTTACCAAATGCTCCAGGTGTATATAAATATTTTGATAAAGACAATAAAATCATTTATGTTGGCAAAGCCAAAGATTTAAAAAAACGTGTTGCTTCCTATTTTACAAAAACTCACGAAAATGGCAAAACTCGGGTTTTAGTAAAAAAAATTGTGCACATCAAACACATTGTGGTCAACACAGAAACGGATGCACTTTTATTAGAAAATAATCTGATCAAAAAGCACAAACCACGTTACAATGTGTTGCTCAAAGATGATAAAAGTTATCCTTGGATTTGTATCAAAAAAGAACGATTTCCAAGAGTTTTTATGACACGAAATGTTATCAAAGATGGCTCTGAATATTTTGGACCTTACACTTCAGTTCGAACCGTAAAAGTATTGTTGGATTTGATCAAAGATTTGTATCCTTTAAGAACATGTAGTTTTGATTTGAGTGAAAAAAGCATTGAAGAAGGCAAATATAAAGTCTGTTTAGAATATCATTTAAAAAACTGTAAAGGTGCTTGCGAAGGCTTGGAAACTGAACTAAATTATAACGAATCCATCAAAGAAATTCGGAATATTGTCAAAGGAAATTTCAAAGAAAGTTTAGAGAAATTTCAGCAAGTTATGTTTGATTTCGCCACAAAAATGGAATTTGAAGAAGCGCAAAAAATCAAAGAAAAATTAAATTTATTAAGCAATTATCAATCAAAAAGTACGATTGTAAATCCATCTATTAACAATGTTGATGTTTTTTCCATTATTTCCGATGAAACACATGGGTATGCCAATTTTTTAAAAATATCAAACGGTTCTATAATTCAATCACACACTACAGAAATTAAGAAAAAATTAGACGAATCAGACCAAGAATTATTGGAGCTTTTTATTGTTGAAATCAGACAGCGTTTCAACTCACAATCTCCCGAAATTTATGTTCCATTTAAAGTCGATTTGGGAGATCAAGTAAAAGTTACCATTCCGAAATTGGGAGATAAAAAACGAATTGTAGAATTGTCTGAACGCAATGCAAAATATTACAGACAAGAGCAATTTAAACAAATAAAAATTGTTGATCCCGAAAGGCATGTAAATCGAATTATGGCACAAATGAAGAAAGATTTACGTCTTTCTGAAGAACCGAAACACATTGAGTGTTTTGATAATTCAAACATTCAAGGAACAAATCCTGTGGCTGCTTGTGTGGTTTTTAAAGACGGAAAACCTAGTAAAAATGACTACAGACATTACAATATAAAAACAGTAGAAGGTCCTGACGATTTTGCATCTATGGAAGAAGTGGTGTATAGACGTTATAGCCGATTGCTTTCAGAAAATGAACCTTTGCCTCAATTGATTGTTATTGATGGTGGAAAAGGACAATTATCATCAGCCTTAAAAAGCTTAGATTTATTGGGTTTACGAGGAAAAATAGCCATTATTGGGATCGCCAAGCGCTTAGAAGAAATTTATTATCCTGGAGATCCAATTCCTATGTATTTGGATAAAAAATCAGAAAGTTTAAAAATCATTCAGTATTTGCGCAATGAAGCGCACAGATTTGGAATTACCTTTCACAGAAACAAACGCAGTAAAAGTGCTATCCAATCTGAACTAGAGCAAATTCCTGACGTTGGTAAACAAACAATAACAACTTTATTGCGTACATTTAAGTCGGCAAAACGTGTTAAAGAAGCTTCCTTTGAAGAAATTCAAGAATCAATTGGAAACGCAAGAGCCATCAAGGTATATCAATTTTATCATCCTAAAAAAGCTAGTGAAACCTAACCTCTTTTTCTTTTTAATACTAATTTCCTCATTTCTGTTTGGGCAACAAGCGCAACCAAAAGTAGGTTTGGTGTTAAGTGGAGGTGGTGCAAAAGGATTTGCTCATATTGCTGTTTTAAAAGAGATTGACAAGGCTGGTTTACAAATAGATTATATTGGCGGTACAAGTATG
>Ga0102814_10000383_pt1 | contig 32741 bp, 28 predicted proteins | sample ColrivemetaGS741_FD_79112 | JGI IMG/M metagenome (GOLD analysis project Ga0102814, IMG submission 79112) | Estuarine microbial communities from the Columbia River estuary - Flood tide ETM metaG S.741 | ecosystem: Environmental > Aquatic > Marine > Intertidal zone > Estuary | place: USA...
CTGGAGTACAACCAGTTCACCGGGGCGACGTGGCAGCGTACTGCCTTGGCAGAGGACACCTTTGTTAACTACTATGTGTTTGCTGCGACTGCCCTGCCAACAACTGCGATTACTCCGACCCCGACAGCTACAGCGCAATATTTGATTGTGCCAGGACAACAGACGTTCGCAAGCCAAGCTCTCGCTAGTGCAGCCAGCGTGTCTGCGCTCTCATGGGGCGCTATGCCGTTCCAAGAGATTGCCCCGCTCTATAAGATTACTCTGCGCTACAACACAAGTAATCCTGCCGCATACGCCAACACAGCACGCTGCGCTATCGTGGGCTTTGTACGCATCGTTGGGACATACGCCAGTGTTACACAGACAGCGCAGACTGACCACGGGGCACTGTCAGGGCTCGCTGACCCAGATCACCCAGCATCAGCCATCATCTTCACGCCTACTGGCAACATCGCTGCTACAGACGTTCAGGCAGCTATTGCAGAACTCGACTCTGAGAAACAGGCAACGCTTGTCTCTGGCACAAGCATCAAGACCATTAACAGCACTTCGTTGTTGGGTTCTGGTGACATAGCAATCGTCGGTGGCGTCACTGTCTCGGATACCGCGCCCACCAGCCCATCAAACGGGCAAGGCTGGCTGGATATTACTTCTGGCATTGGGTACATCTGGTTGGATGATGGCGACTCAGCGGCATGGGTAGAGTCCGGTGCGGTTGGGTCTGCCACCATCGCAAGCATCACAGGGCTGCAAACCGCACTCGACGCCAAGGCTGCACTGTCGTCGGCCCAGACATTCACAGGCGCACAGCGTGGCAGCGTAACCACCCTGACAAGTTCTGGTGCGGCTATGGCAATTGATCTTGCCGCGAACAATAACTTCGCACATACAACGACAGAGAACACAACTCTGTCTGCACCAAGCAATCCGGTGGCGGGGCAGATGTCACAGATTTACATCACCCAAGGCGCAACGCCTCGGCTGTTGGCTTACAACACGTTTTATAAGTTCCCCGGCGGCACAATCCCTACGCTTACCGCTACTGCAAGTGCAGTTGATCTATTGGTTTTGACCGTACCGCCCGGCGCTGCCTACGCGATATGCCAACTCATCAAGGACGTGAAATGATCCTGATGAACCCAATGATGTTTGGTGGGGCTGCGGCTCCTGCGGGTGATCCTTATGCCGCAAATGTTGTTCTGCACCTGATTGGTTCTGGGGCAAATGGCTCGACGACTTTCACAGATACCAGCCCAACGCCAAAGACGGTGACAGTGTTTGGCGATGCACAGATCAGCACAGCGCGATCCAAGTTGGGCGACTCAAGTATGCTGTTTGACGGAGTTGGTGACTACGCATCTCTTACTGATTCCGCAGATTGGGATTTTGCCGCTGGCAGCGGGACAATAGAGGCATGGGTTTATATTGCCACTGGAACCCCCGCACTTCGGAGATTCTTAGCACAGACTGATACAGGAGGGGCGTTTGGTGTTAATTTATTTGGCACAGAGGGAACTGGGAAATTTCAAGCAGCAAGCCTCACCTCCGATGCATCGACTTATATCAACTGTGTGGGTACTACCGTAGCTGCTGCGAACACTTGGCACAAAGTTTCGTGGTCTGTCGATGCGGTATCTGCGCGGCTGCACGTTAATGGCATCCTTGAGTCCACTGTGGCACGGGCTGGCCTTACCTTCTATAACAGTACATTTCCATTGCACATCGGACGCAACGGCTCGTTCAATGGATTTTACTGGAACGGCAATATAGAACGCCTACGCATCACAAAGGGCGTGGCCCGGTATTCATCATCCAACTATGACCCGTTAACGGTTCCATAATCATGTACCTACTCAACAGTAATTAACATGCCAAACATTAATTTCCCCACATCACCAAGCCTGAACCAGACGTACTCCTTCGGGGGTAAGACTTGGACATGGAACGGCGTTGGCTGGGTGTTGAACAGCGCCTCTAGTACGCTTGCCTCGGCGGTCACGGTTACCCCTGCCGGGAACATCGCCTCGACTGATGTGCAAGCGGCGTTGGCAGAGTTGGACGCTGAGAAGGCCAAGCTAACCGCGAACACCTTCACAGGTGCCCAGATCGGTACTGTCACCGCCCTGACCAGTAGTGCCGCAAGCATCGCCATCGACTTGGCAGTGAACAACAACTTCAGCCACACGACCAGCGAGGACAGCACGCTGGCGGCGCCCTCTAACCCAGTGGCGGGGCAGTCTGGTGTCATCACGATCACGCAAGGCGCGACAGCGCGATTGCTGGCCTACAACACGTTCTGGAAGTTCCCCGGCGGCACCATCCCGACTCTGACCGCAACAGTCGGCGCTGTTGATACGCTGGCCTACAGCGTTGAGAGTGCCACCCGTGCAACGTGCCAGCTTATCAAGGATGTGAAATGATCGTCAGCGGCGTGCCCATGTTGTTAGGCGGCGAGGCTGCAGCACCGCCGCCTGCCGGGACGAAAGCCCTCATAGTGGCGCATGATAGCTACCCGTTCGTCAAGACTTACGCTTGGAGTGCAGCCGGGTTTGGCGCAGAGAGTGCATGGCCGACAGGTATATTAGGGAACCTGCGAGCCGTCGCGGCTTCGCCCGCCAAAACAGAAGTTGTCTTTGGGGAGGCCGCATCCCCGTATGCCCGTGCTTATCCGTGGGACGGAGAAAACTACGGCACTCAGTTCGCCAACCCCGCAACACTTCCAGGGGGGGCCGTCCTCGGCCTAGCGTTCTCCTCTGACGGCACTCAGCTTGTCACGGTTCATAGCGGTTCGCCATACACCACGGCATACGCATGGTCATCCTCGGGCTTTGGTGCTAAATACGCCAACCCTGCGGTACTACCGCAGTCATCTGGACAGGTGAATGGTGTGTCCTTCTCACCTGCTGAAGATGCGGTGGTAATGGCGGTGGGCTGGACACCCGGCGTAGTGGCCTACCAGTGGAGCGCAGCGGGATTTGGCACCATGTTTGCTAACCCTACAACATTGCCATCTACCACAGGCTATTCGGTTGCATTTACCCCTGCCGGTGACTTCGTTGCAGTGGGGCATGATGCCGATCCACGCGTGTCGGTCTACCACTGGAGCGCGGCTGGTTTCGGCGCGAAGGTTGCCAACCCCGCCACAAAACCCGCTGCTCATGGACTGGGCGTGAAGTTTTCTCCTGCGGGTACAGAGCTTGTGGTTGCCCACATTACCGCGCCCCATGTGTCGGCCTACCCGTGGTCAGCAGCGGGCTTTGGCACCAAATTTGCCAACCCTGCAACGATACCCCCTGCGGCGGGGCGCGGGGTATCTTTTTCCTTGGAGGGGGATGCGGTCGCCATCGCCCACAGTGCCTCCCCATACATATCCGTCTACCCGTGGTCGCCCGCAGGCTTCGGCACCAAGTTTGCTGACCCTACGGGTCTGCCAATTAGCACAGGCCACGCGTGCCTCTTTGTCTGAGAAAACTATGTACACCATCCACACAAACCACCAGCTCAAATCCGCCGTCACATCGTTGATCCAACGCGAGAGCGAGGTCGCGCAGTACCAGGTCAATATCGACAACTACCGTGCTGCGCTCACGCTCATCGCCAACAAGTCGGGGGCCGAGCAAGCTGAGCTTGATGACTTCAGGCAGATGATCAACAAGCTGCTGGCATCCGAGCTTTTGGAGCAGAAGAAAGTACAGGTCATGCTTGAGGTCGCTTTGCTTCAACTCGCCGGACAAGACATCACCACACTGGTCAAGGAGGCCCAAAATGTACCTACTGAATAACCTCAAGTTCAACGAACGGATTGCACGCACGCTGGGTGACGTGCAGTACCCAAAGGGCTGGTTCCTCAACGCCATTCACCGCGATGCTGTGGGCGTCGTAGAAGTGCCTGACCCGGTGCTGCCCGACCCCGAGCTTTACACCTACGTCGAGAACGCTGATGGATCACTGACCGTCACCGAGCGCACGGCAGAGGACATCGCCGAGCGCCAAGCCAACGCACTGGCAAACTTTCAAGCGGGCATCGTCTACCAGACGCAAGAACGCCTCGATACCTTCGCACGCACGCGGGGCTATGACAACATCCTGTCAGCCTGCACCTACGCCACCGGCGGCGTACCCAAGTTTGCCGCAGAGGGTCAGTACGCTGTGGCTGCCCGTGACAACACTTGGGCCGCGCTCTACACGCTGCTGGCCGATGTGCAAGCAGGCACCACACCGATGCCAGCGGGCTTTGCCGACATTGAGCCGCTGCTACCAGTGCTGGCTTGGCCGAACTAAGTTTCCAGTGACCTCAGTTCAATCTGAATACCAGCAGGGGGTGTAGGTCGCGCTCGGAGTAGTGCCCGGTTTCCCAACCCCCTGCAATTTATATGATAAAAGTATTACTCACCGGAACCGTAGATGCAGCACGTAGAGCAAAGCTGACAGCACTCGGGATGATGTTCGGGCGCCGGGCCGCGAACAGCGGCAGTAAGACCCTCACTGCATACACAATGGACGCGGCTACTTTCTTGATACGTAAGATAGTAGGGACGGACGTAATACAAGTGACCATCACTGCCAGAAAGGTGGCCGGACAGGAATGGGGCTGGATGACAGGAGGAGACGGGAAGCGCCTGATTGTTCCAAACGAGGTCAACTATCTTTACCCACTAGCAAGGTTCGACCCCGTCGGCGTCATCTACCCAGAAACCGGCGTGGCTTATGGGCATCTTGTCTTCTATCCTGAAGGCGTAACTCTGTCGCCTCTCACCGACAGAGTTAAACAGGCTGTGTTTGTAAGCGTGCACGGTGATAGCACATCAAACTTCATTGTGTTTTCCCCTGACGGAACTAAAGTCCGCGAATACACGCTCAGCCTCATTTTAACTTTTGGTGGAGGGTATATTTTCTACCGCGGCTCTACTGGGGAGCTCATACTGGGCCCAACATATATCGACTCATCAGGGCCACGAATCAGCTGGTATGAGTTCGAAACAATCGTAGATTCGTCTCAAGACGGAGCAGGGGGGGATGACGCAGGCCCCACCAACAGCCACACCATATCGCAATCCACACTTGTCATGTATGACGAGAGCTCGTCTAATATCGGGTCAATGGTTGTGAATAAAACCGAACAACGACTCTATGCCCCATTTGCAAGTTCGCTAACTACTACATGGGGGTACAACGCCCTCACCGACATTGTGTTGTTTCCAGATGGCAGCATAGTTCAACACAACATTGAATTTTGGGAAGAGCTTAGTACCTCCACCGGTCTGTCTACGAGCACGCATGACGACCAGGCTCTGATACTGCAGTATATGTACGTAGGGCCTGATGATGTCCGCCTCGGCGCCATCGTCAGGATCCCTTATTACCCATACGCGAGGACGGTGATAACAACAACCAACGGAGTTACCACCACCACCACCACGCCTCATGCTGCTCCGGAGGTCGAAATAATTACGTTTACCGACACGGTTAGTTTGTTTGGCGGCGCCACGATAGGGATCTGCGCTGTGCGTTTTGTGTCAATGTACGAGGGGGTTGTACCGCTGAACGCAATCTATTTAGTGACTGGCGACAGGGATGAACCGCTCGTCAAGGTCGAGATCGAGGAAGACAGCGATAGCCCATTAATGCAGGCCGCAGAGAAGTTTTCGACCGACGGGGATATTCTGCAATTTCTCAGTGTTGCGGGGGCCACCCGGATAGACCCCGCAGCAAACAGGACTCAAGCGCAAACCACTGGAGGGGTAGGCGTCTTGGTGTCTTCCGGAAACGGCCTAGAAAGGGTGGGCGAAGAGGGTGGCCAACCCTTTATCAGCTTCATCGATCCGAACCCCAATGACGATTAGATTACTGTTAGAATCGGTGAATCTAACCTGGATACAAGCTTGGGCGCGAACATGAGATATACGGAAGTTTCTGCAGTTAACGGCGTCAGAAATGACGTTGATGCAGAACGCTTTGTCTCCGGCGACCTCCAGAGTGCCACAAACATCGATATCGACGAAACAGGCAAAGCTCGCCGCCGCGCAGGCACAAGCGTCGTGTTCCCCGGCAGCGCCCACTCCGTCTGGGGCGACAAGACCCAAGGGTTCTTCGTTCAGGGCGGCTGGCTCCACCGTTTTCTCCCAGACAGAACCACGACCGCGCTGGTTGAGGTTCTCGGTGACAGAGTAAGTTACGTGGGAGTGAACTCAGACGTATATTGGACTGACGGAGTGGCTGCAGGGGTTGTCTCCCAAGGCGTCTCGTACCCTTGGGGAATTGCCCCACCCCCACGACTGGGCGGCATAGCCACAACCGGGAACGTCTCCGGACAAATCCTGGGCACGATGACTTACGTAGATGCCAACGGGGTTGAGTCTGGCGCCCCACAAACATCAGCGTTCGAGGGCAGCATCAGTCTGTCGCTGCCGGTGTCAGGTGACCCACGAGTGACACACAAACACATCTACATGAGCGCCGTCGGTGGCGACGTCCCCCTTCTCAGCATGGTCGTGCCGAACAGCGAGGTCACGGTGCAGCTAACCGACATGATGCCCCGGCAGACTGTTCCCGTCAGAACCCAATTCTTAACACCCCCACCCGCCGGCACAGTGCTCGGGTACTACCGGGGGCGTACGTACGTCGCAGTCGGACCGTTCCTCATGTTCAGCCAGCCTTATGAGTACGCCCTGTTCGATCTGCGGTCTGACTTCCTCACATTCAGCGCAGACATCCAGACGTTTGCGGCCGTCAGTGACGGGATCTTCATTGGCACCACCAACGAAACATTTTTCCTGCGGGGGACAAACCCCGCAGAGTTCACCATGCAACTCGTTGCCCCACACGGCACGATCAGGGGGACAGAGCAGATAGTCGCCGGAGATACAACGGGGGCTGATGATGAGCGAGGCAAGGCGGTCGTCGCGCTCTGGATGGCAAAGACCGGACTAACCCTCGGCAACACAGGGGGGACAATCGAAGGACTTACAGCCCGTAAGTTCACCCCTCCCGCTGCATCGACCGGTGCCGCGCTCATAAAAAAGCGTGGCTCGACCCCCCAATACATAACTTCGCTATTTAACTGAAAGGTAAGTCATCATGGCTGCTCGTCTCTCTACTGGTCTCGTCAACAAAATGATGGGTACCTCCAGCTTCAAGGATACATTCGCCCTTGGATTTATCGACATCTATACTGGGGTCCAACCCACAAGCGCCGATGCCATCCCGACAGGTACGCGGCTCGGCACGCTGTACTCTGACGGTACCGCCACAGGACTCAGTTGGGGAGATGCTCTATTGGGGGCCCTGCCAAAAGCTACAGGCGAGACTTGGTCTACTATCCTCGTCAATACAGGCACCGCCGGCTGGTTCCGCCTTCGTGAAGCCACAGACACTGGCGTTGACGCCTCGACCACTGCTGCTCGATACGACGGCGCCATCGCCACAAGCGGCGCAGAAATGAACCTCGGTACTTTGGCGCTCTTGACTGGTGCGCCATTCGTTATCTCGGCGGCAAACTTCACCCTCCCACGCGCATAAGGGGATAAAGATGACACTAAAAGTACCAACCGTCGGCGAGGATGCAATGCTGAAGGATCTCTTGGGGGTCACGACCCCCGGGGCGCTGACCTTGAAGCTGTACATGAACGATGTAACCCCCGGCGATACCGATACCGCCGTGACCTACACCGAAATGTCCGGACAAGGATATGCATCCAAAGCCCTGGCAGCAGGGTCTTGGGTCGTCGCTCAGAACGCCGGGGTGGCCGAGGCCACCTACGCTAAACAGACATGGACGTTCACTGGCGGTGCCGCCGTCCCCGTCTATGGTTATTACGTGGTTGACGCTGGCGGCGTACTGCGCTGGAGCGAGCGGTTCGTCGCAACATATTCCGCAGAGTTCGCGAATGATGCAGTCTCGGTGACCCCGAAGTTCACATTCAGTTCTGCTAACTAAGGGCCACCATGACTATCAAATTCAACACCGCGATCCGTAATATTATCGTAGACAACCTCACGATAACCGTAGGGACAGAACTACGGATATACACAGGCACTGCGCCTGCTTCTGCCGATGATGTCGCCACAGGAACATTGCTCTGCACTATTACCATCGCCAACGGGTTTACCGCATCCGCCGCCGGCTCGTCCGGCCTCGTCGCGACAGAAAGCGCAGTAGCAGTTGACACCGGTACAGCTGGGTGGGCAAGATGGACCGACGGGTTTACTTATCAGGTCGACGGCTCAGTCGGTGTGTCCGCAGCTGACTTCATCATTAACAGCACGGCGATCACCTCCGGCGGTACGGTCACTCTCACCGAAATGACTATCACCCAACCAGCGAGCTAACACCATGGCGTGGCTCGTCCCAAAACAGACAGTCGTCGGTAATCTAATCGGCCCGGCGACTGTCGTTGGGACGATAGGCATCCCGCCGATGGTAGTCGCTGGAAATATAACCGGCCCGACGACTATCGTGGGAACGGTGGGAATCCCACCGATGGTAGTCGCGGGTAATTTATATCAGCCGAACACGATCGCGGGAACGGTGGGGATTCCGACCCAACAGGTTTCAGGTGGGCTGTTTGCCCCGATCCCTATCCTGATCCAAGGCACGATCGTAATCCCGTCGATGAACCCCCCAGACGTTATTGACGTCGACATGGTCGGTGGCGCACAAACCACCGCCGTGTCTGCCCCGCTCGTATTCGGAGGTCACTGGGACGTCGAGGCATCAGGGGGCGGCATCGTCGCTTCAGGGGAGACTGCCCAAGGCGGGGCCCTCGGCAGCGGCGCTGCGGCACACGACAACCTTATACCGAACAGACTACAGGCTGTCGGTTTAGGCGGGGCCCTCGGCAGCGGCGCCGCCACGGCCAGTTCCTTCCGCCCAGGGTTCTACAGTACCCTCACCTTGATCAGCGCGCAGCTAACGGCGGAAACAGACTACATCAAGGGCGACCTCCCTCTAGTCCAGAGCAGCATCGACGCGCCCCCAACGAGGATCGCCGTTATAGATGCCCGGTTGACCCGCGTACAAGCCAGTGCAGTAGGCGGCGCATCAGAAATCGCAGGAACACTGCCACTGATCTATGCCGAGGTTACTGCTATCGCTGGGGCCGAGGGGGAGATAGACGTCACGCTGCCCACTGTGGCTGCCTCTATCCAGGGGATTGTCGGCGCGACCGTCACGATCAACGCGCGGCTCCCACGCAGCACGGCGGCACTGACAGGACAATCGAGTCCTCCCGCAACCATAGATGCGTCGCTCCCGGCCCTCAACGCAAAACTCAACGGACACGCAGGCGCTGCAGCCACAATCAATTCCGTACTGCCGCTGCCAACCGCCGCGATCACTGCGGGGGTTGGCGGATTCGGAACTATAAACGCGGAACTGCCGCGGGTCACAGCACAGCTGGCGATCAAAGCGGGCCTGCTCACACAGCAGATTGTCATGGTGGTGAACACAGAAACTAATGCGGTTTCGACGTACGAGAACTACCAGTTCAATTCCTTCTGCGAGCTCGCGGGCGTGTACTATGGAGCAGGGCCGCAGGGCGTATCCCAACTCGACGTCGGAGACGACGACGGCCTAGGGGTACCGATCCCAGCCGAGATAACAACCGGGCTGCTCGACTTGGGGGAAGGGTACCAGAAGCGCGTCATCGACGCGTACATGGCATTGCGCACATCTGACGAGCTGGCGTTGACAGTGTCAGTGGACGAAGAAACATTCTTTGACCCGGTCACAAGGCCAATCCCGACATACGCACGGTTTGATCTTGTACAGCGCAAGGTAGCGATCCCGAAAGGGCTCCGAGGGCGAGTGTGGCAGTTCAGCGTCAGCAATACAACCGGCGGTGACTTCGAGTTCGGCCACCTCGGCCTCAATTTGTCCACAAGCCCCCGCAGAATATAGATAGGACAGAACCATGGCATTCACATTTGACACCCCCGTCAAGACGCAAGCTGAGATACTCCAAAAGGCAGCAGACACTCAGGCGAAATATTATGCGGGGCGGCTCGACATAATATTAGACAATTTGTTTATGCTTGGGCTCCCAAGCACTAAGGCCCCTCCCGGCCCCGTAGAAGGCGAATTCGACATAGAGAAAGTCTACTCCGAGCTTGCAAAGCTGGCCGAATCGGCGCCTCTGATGCCCGACATCCCTCAGTTGGTTGGGCCCCCACCAGAGACGACAATCCCCAAACTTGATGCTCCCAAGTTTGCCAGCGTGCCGCCCGCGACACCCGCGCCTACGGCCCCCACGTTCACGTTCAGGAACCCACCAAACATAACCTCCGCACCTTTCGGCGGAACCGTACCGGTTATGAAGGAGCCTCCCGTTCCAGGGCGCCCAGAGCTCCCCACGCTGCCCGCGCCTACGTTCGAGAACATCGTGATTCCAACAATCACAGATGCTGTGTTTCCGGTATTTACAGGGGTGGCACCGAAGAACGACTTTACGGCCCCCACGGAGCTCTTCGTGTATGCGGAGAAGCCCTACGAGTCCGCCCTTGCAGATGCGGCAACTGCCAAGCTGATGAACGACTTGATGTCGGGCGGGTATGGCATTGAGATAGCCGATGAGATTGCCCTATGGGACCGAGCCAGAGACAGAGAAATCCGCGGCGCCGACGCAGCAACAGCCGAGATGTCCCGACAGATGGCCAGCCGGGGGTTCTCCCTGCCGCCAGGAACAATGCTGGCCCAACTGGCCAGCATACAACAGGGCGTGACTGAGAAGCTCAGCACCCTGTCGCGCGACATCGCGCTGAAACGAGGCGACATGTACGTGGAGAACCGCAAGTTCACCATCGAGCAAGTTCGCCAGTACGAGAAGATTGCCGTCGACATGCACGTGTCGCTGATGGAACGGACCCTGAACGCAGCGAAGGCTGTGGTCGAGTTGGGGCTGGCTGTCTACAACGCGAAGATCGTGATGTTTAATGCAGGGTTGGAGGAGTTCAAAACCCTCGCCTCTGTCTATGAGGCGGAAATCCGGGGAGCGTTGGGTATGCTCGAAGGGCAGAAACTCAAACTCCAGACGGTGGACTCCACGATCAACATCCAGAAGAACAAAGCAGAGCTGTACAAAGCGGAGCTCGACGCGCAGAAACACATAGTCGAGATGTATCGCGTTGACATCGAAGCAATGAAAGCGCTACTTGGGGCCGAAGGCATGAAGTTTGATGTGTTCCGCACAGAGGTGATGGCGTATGGAGAAATGCTGAAAGCGGGCACTTTGAGTATGCAGGGGTATGAGACCCAGATGAGGGGCGATGCCATCCGTGCTGATGTGTACAAGACCCTCGTGAGTGCGCAAGCAATCGACATGGAGCGCAGCAAAACCGCCGCGTCGATCATCGAAGGTAACAACAAAATCGCCATCGAGCACGTGCGCACTGCGGCCCAGGCGGTTACTGCAGAGGCCGACGTGTTCCGCTCCAAGGCACAGGGCATCTCCGCGAACAACGAGGCCAACGCGAAAGCCTTCACCGCACGTACTGAGGCGTTCAAGGCGCTGGCGAGTGTCTATAAATCCATCGGCGAGATCGACCTGTCACGACTAGATGCCAGTACCCGTGTGGCTCTCGAGAACGCCCGCATTACGGTCGAGCGCGAGAAATTAGAAACTGACAGACGAGTAAGAGCGACCATCGCTGGATCTGAAGGTAACTCAAAAGCGATGCAGGCAGCCCTGAACCAAGTGATCAGTATTGCTTCCGTCACAGCGTCAGCCTAAGCCACATATAATATAAGCAAGATCGGAGTCACCGTATGAAACAAAAATCTAACAGCCTCAGAATGGCCAATGGCAGCGAGCTGACACACCGATTTGCCAAACAGCAGACCCTGCGCATGAACGACGGCGGCGAGGCCCCCACAGGAAGCTTCAAGTGGATGTACCAGCAGGCTCAGAAAGCTCTGGCCCCTTCGCCACAACAAAGACCGGCCGCACAAGCACCCGTGCAAGCCCCTGCCCCAGTGCAAGCCCCTGCCCAGGCACAGCCGCCGACGTTGCGCGCCATCTCTGAGTATTCAGGCAACAGCGCACTCGATCGCCGCATGGCGGCTGCCGAAGTAGGGATGAACGATGGCGGTGAACGACCTAAGCATGAGTTCCCTGACGGTCTACCGGGCCACGCCCGTGGGCTTGGCGGGGAAGTCAAAGGCAAAGGAGGCATCGACATGAACCCGTCGTTTTATACGAAGGGCGAGGTTGTAGCGTCCGTCGATATGCTCGAGGAGGTACCGGGGCTGCGTGAAGACTTGCTCGACCTACGCGAGAAGGTCTTGGCCAAGAAGGGCATGACCCCAGAGGAAGCCGACGCAAAAGCTATGAGCGGCGGGACGCTGCGCGCAAACGATGGCGGCAGAGCAAGGTTCCACGCCCGGGTTGGCGAGAGGCTGACAGCAAAGGAAGCAGCGGCAGCCGCGGCTAATGCGGAGCAGGCCCGTGTTCAGGCTGCAAGACAACAAGTGGCCCCCTACGTTAACCATCGCCCACCGAACTCCCCATACGTCGAACCAATCAAACAGATCGGCTACACACCGAAGCCCGTAAGTACGGCTGTCGCAACTCGCCCATATACCCCCGACTTCACCTTCGCAGATAACGATGTTCGCCAAGCGCCTCGAGCCGAGCGCACAGGGAAGTACGACTCGCAGCCTGTCCCCAAGTCAGCCCCAGCGTCGTCCCCCACCCGCATGTCGACAGAAGGTAAGGCTTTTTCCGCGCAGCACTCAGCGCAGTACCCCCCGAAGGTCGCTCCCGCCGCTCCCGCCGCCGCTGTCCCAGTGTCTAAGGGGGCGGCCACACTGCGCTCCCTCGGCCGTGGCGCTGCAGGCGTAGGCCTGGCCCTCGAAGCCAAAGACGTTTACGACGTTGCCAGAGACCCGAACGCGACAAAAATCGACGTAGGTACTCAGGCTGCAGAGGGAGCAGGAAAAATTGCTTCCGGCTATCTCGGGGCCAAAGCCGGCGCTGCTCTCGGCACACTCGGCGGTCCGTTCGCCCCAGTTACTGTCCCGCTAGGTGCGGTAGCGGGCGGCGTGGCCGGGTATTTTGGCGGCGAGAAACTTATAAGCACCCTGCGTGGGGCGGCGGACCTCGACCCCCGGTCGCCAGACGCACAGATCAACGCACGTAAAGCACAGACGCGCGTGCCCCAGGCCCCGAGGCTCTCCGGCACCAATGTTGTTGGCGGGGATGCGCCCGGCGCGCAGCAGCAGGCTGCCGCCCCGATGGCAGCCCCACGCTCGGAGTATTTCGCACCAGGCACCGCACGTAACCGAGAAGCCAGCGCGATGATTGATAGCGGAATGGGATATATCCCTAACCGCGGCGAAGGCATGCTCCGTTCGAGCTCCGGCGGGATCGTAAAGCTCAACACGAGCGGCGACTACACTCCGCCACCCTCTGCAGATATGCTGCGCCGCCAGTACGCACCCACGGACTATGCAAACAGTGCTACCGCCAGAGCCGCCGCCATCCCAAGTACCGCCGAAATGATTCCGTACTCCCCACCCCCGAGGGCGAGGGCGGGGAGCTGGGCGGGGGAGCTCATGGACATAAAACGTGACAGGGAAGATGCCAACCGTGAGGTTACAAGGCGCGGCCAAGACCTGACGTATGCATCGTCGAGCGAGACTAACCGCCGACAGGAGGATATCGCTGCAGCAACGAACCGCCGACAGGAGGAAATCGCTGCAGCAACGAACCGTACGACTCTACGTGGACAGGACATGGAGCTCGAACAGCGCCGGATTGCAGCGCAAGGTACAGCCGCCACTGCAGCGCAGGCTCAGTCCAATTGGGAACGGACCCATAACCTCGCGGTGGGGAACCAGAAGCAGACATTCAAAACCGCGGAAGAGGCCAGCATCGCGAAGAAAAACGAGGAATGGGACAAGTCGGCCAGCCGGCTGTTCATGACACGTGATCCGGAGACAAAAGAACCGATCGTGGACAAGGCCACGATCGCTGCATTTACAAAGGACACCGACAACACGATCAAGGCAATGGTCAGGGACCTACTAAAGAGTAGCGATCCGGCCGAGGTCGAATATGCCGAACGCCTAGCGAAAGAGGGCAGAAGCGCGCTCGACGAAAATGACCGAGCAGAGATGCTCCAAAACTTCCGCATTAGTCAGGCGCACGAGAGAGGACAAAAAAACTCAAGCAGTGCGTTTGGTCTTGGCCCTACTGGCGCGAAAGAGTCCGACCTTCGTAAATACGCCCTGACTGGCAAACCAGTCAATAGCATGCAACGGCGTTTTGCTACCACCGGCGGGCATACAATCCCTGAAGTTGATCTGACACACGGCCCTGATGCCAACCGGATTTTCTGGAATTCCGGCCCAGGCACAAACGAGCTGCTCCCACCCAAACTGAGGAACTAATTATGGGCATGTTTGCTGACTATGTACGCAGGGCTAACGAATCAGAGCAGACCGTTAAAGATCAGTCCCTCTCTGGTGAGTTCAGCGCCGGGCTCCGTGGGGCAGGCAATGCCATCGCCGGGCAGCTTAACTCGTACGCGGGGCTGGCTGCAGAGAACCTCGGAGCAGACGAGTTTGCGGCCGACCGGCGCAGGTCAGCAGACGAGTACATGCAGCGCTCGAACGAGCTCGGCGAAGGTGCGGTACCACTTGAAGACGCACTGGACAGCCCGAGCAACGCGCTGCGCTGGGGCGCACGTACAGCTGGAAGTGTGTTGCCATACTTGGGCTTGACGGCTGCAGGTACGATGGCAGCCCCTGCCGCTCTCGGCACCGGCATCGCCCGAGGCATCGTCGGCGGTGGTATCGGTATGGCTGGCCCGTCTGCTGGTGCAATCGTGCAGCGGCAAGAGGCTGACCCAGAAACAATGCAGGACAGCGCCGGTGACCGCTTCGGTCGCGCTACAGGTGGCGGTCTGCTTGCTGGTGGCGCCTTGTCCCTGCCATTCGGCAGTGTGCTTGGCAAAGCTGGCAGCGGCGCCCTGATGGGCGTTGGCAAACGTGTGGCCGCATCTCCGTCCCTGCTTGGTGCAACAGCCAAGAACTTGGGCGAAGGCGCAGCCACAGCCGGTATCGGTATGGGCGGCGGCAACGTCGTCGAACAGAAGTTCACGAACTTCAACAACGACATCGACTGGAACGAAGCCGGGCAGATGGCCAAAGAAGGCGCGGCCATGGGCGCGTTCCTCCACGCCCCGCTTATCCCGGGCGCGTACATGCGCGGACGTACCAACCAAGTCGGCGATGCTATCGTCGGCGCCAAAGATCGTGTGATCGAGGGCATGAAGACAGAGGAAGGCCGCTGGAAAGGTTTCAGCCAAGCCGCAGATATCGCCGGTGATATCAGCAAGAACACATGGGACGCCACCAAGAAGGCGATGCCCGAAGGTTGGCAAGAGCATGCCACCGCCGCCGGTGAGTGGGTCAAGGCCAACTACAAGACGAACTTCGACGAAGCCAAGGCGACAGTAAAGCAGTGGGCTGCTGACATTGCTATCGATGAGAACACTTTGCCTTCTATCAAAGCCGCCGTCGCAGAGGCAGTCAAGAACCCGCGTGACCGTACGAACCAGACGATCATCGCGATGGCGAACTTCGCCAAAGAAGGGTTCAAGAAATTCAACGAAGAGCCTACCGTCGTCAAGCCACGCGTGTCGCCACTGGAACGACTCAACGAGATCAAAGACGTTGACCGTACCGACGACGCTGACGTGGCGGCGATCGCCAAGGGCGAGCCAGCCGGCGGCATCAAACAGTTCATCGGCAAGTCAGTTGAGCAAGTCAACGAGCTGCTCAACCTGTCTGAGAACAAGACGGTACAGAAGGTGCAGAAGTGGGGCGAGGAGCTACTGAATGACAACGGCTTGAACCCCACTGAGCGCGCACGTATCGCCGAGACTCTACGGAATGAGGGCGACGCTGCCTCGGCCCGAATCATTGCCGAAGCCACCCGCGCCGCGCGCGTGTCACGCAAGTACCTGAACAAGGCCAAGGCGCTGGCCGACACATTCAAAAAGAGACCAGACGACGGCACGAAGAAGTCGGAAGACCTCGAAGGGTTCCGAGCCGCTCTGCGGCAGGGCGTTCTCCCCTACCTGTATAAGAACATGCCGGAGCTGTTCGCCGAGAACGGCCAGGAGTTCCGCCACCCAGCTGCACTGAAAGTAACGGCCGATAACCTGAACCGTGCAATCGAAGACATGGCTCGCGGTGAAATGTCTTCGGGCTCGATGGCGCGACTGATCGACATGCTCGGTGAGCACACCATGCCCGTGATGGAGCGCCTGATGGCAGCCACTGGCCGGTCACTCGGCCAAGGCAAGGATGCCAACCGCGTGTTCCTCGATGGCCAACAGCGCGCGCCGACCAACGGCAAAGGCGCGATGGGCGAGAACAACACGATGCAGGATCAGCTCACGAACCTCATGCGTGACCGCGAGGCGATGCCAAGCGACCTGTTCACTCAGCAGTTCATGCAGCTGGCGCGACTGTCAAACAAAGACGCTGAGATTTCCCAGATCGTCCGCCATGCCCTGACACCAGAGTGGCAAGAACGCCTGACGATGGACGAGGTCCGTGACATTAGCAAACAGTTCACACAATGGGCCGAAGGGCTGCACTTGACGAAGGTATCTGGCAGTAGAAAAGGAGCTTCCCGTCTCTCAGCAGCTCTCCCCGAGACACCAGATATGTTCGGCAGAGACGTGCCCCATCTCGGGAACCGGATGTGGCCTGGAGACAACCCCGTTGAAAAAGTCAACTACACTGGCATCGCTGACCCGCTGGCATCGCGCCCCGCAGGTAAAGCCGAAGGCGGCAAGGGGCCAAACGATGCCGAGCCAGGCACACCACTCTTCCAGACCGATGCCGGGCTGTACAACGAGAAGGGCGTACGCGAGAAGTTCGCCGACTACTTCGGCGAGAGCGCAGACCAAGTGTCTGAAGCATTCGAGAAGCTCGCCCGGGACCGCTACCTCAAAGAGCCGACCCCAGTGGACCGCTTCGATGCAGACGGCAACCGTATTGAGGAAGCCGAGTTGGAGCGCGTTGTCCGTGGCGGCAACTTCGTGGGCAAGGGCGGCAAAGCCAAAGCAGCCAACGAAGAAGGCGGTATAAAGAAACGCGGCGAACACCAGACCGACGGCGACGGTAAGATGATTCGTGAGCCCGACCAAGTGGAGTCGATGCTGCAGAACCCTGCCAAATGGCAGGCAGGCGGCAGAAAAGGATTCAACAAAGCCAGCCAACTCATGATGGAGATGGAAGCCGAGTTCCCTGCCCACCGCGTGTTCTGGGAACAGGCCGACGGCGCAGGAAAGGGCTGGGGTTATATCATCGCTGAGCGCGAGAAGGTTCCTGGCCGGCTTGACCACAATGACATTCAGAGCATGCTGGCTGACCGCAGCGTCAGCAGAGACGGCATCCCACGTATCCGCAAAGCGGACACAGTTGTCGTCGAGTTGTCTTCGGGCACCCGCCTTGAGTTCGACGCTACACGCGTCGCTTGGCACGCAGCGAAGAAACTGCCCTACATTGACGGTGAGAGCAGCGCTACACGTCAGGCGAAGGCGGCGGTCGAGGGCATAGCCAGCCTCTTTGATAAGTACGGCGACCAGCTCAAGAAGGGAGCCGAGATCAAGATCGACCCTGAAGCCGTCGTCGGCAAACTTGGCACCACCAAAGAAGGCGACACTGTCCCTCTCTTGTGGAAAGACGTTAAGAACTACATGGCACGTGATGCCAACTACGAACGCACACAGGAGTTCGAGCGCAACGCTGCCGACCTCAATGAGCGCGAGCGGCTGGCGGACGAGGACTTCACAGAGAGCCAGACACTCACTGAGGCCGACGCTGCTGGTGGGAGCTTCGAAGGGCGCGGCGCGCGCCGGGGCGGAGCTACGAAACTTTCGTACGACACAACAGACATGGACTGGCGTGATCAGTGGCGCGCAGACAACGACCAGGCGGGCGAACTGAGCTTTGAACCGGGCACGATCAAGGAGAACTTGTCTACGAAACTCCTCCGCGAAGAGGGCAAGTATGAAGGACAGGACTCCGACAACATCCACCGTGCTGCACTCGAGCGCGGTAGCAGCTCGGAGCGCAAGGGCGACGCCGATCGTATCGGCGAGACTTCTGCCAAGTTAAAGCACACGTCGAACCCAGACGGGACGGCGAGCTCGAGCCTCAAGGTGCTCTCACGGGAACAGAACGCGCACATCAACAAGATCAACAAGACGCTTGACTATTGGTACGAGATCGGGACTCCGGCTGCACATGCGCTGGTCAACAAGGTCGACGCACTGCTCAATCCACGCAGCGATAAAAACCTTGCGGCTGGTAGCGCACGCAACGCCATGTCCGCACGGGATTTGACTGAGTTGCTCAGCATCCGTAACACGCTCTCTCCAGGGCCAGCGGCTGCCATCGTCAACAAGATGTACGCGAAATACAAACGGTTTCTGCCAGAGGCGGTGCAGGACGTTGTTGCCACGAAAGGCCCGATCGGTAAGAGCAAGACCAAGTTCGTCGACGGGAAAGTCGTCGACAAGAACGGCAAACCTCTCGTCCAAAGTCCTCAAGAATGGGAGTCAGGCCTTAACAGGAACCAGGAAGCCAAGCGCATAGCCGCCGCCAACAAAGTACCAGCTGCGCGCCCCGAGTTTGGCGTGTTCACTTCGTTACCTGAGCTGGGCCTCGCTGATCAAGGCGACCTGTTCCCCATAGGCGTACCGAAAAGTGCACGACCTGGAAGCGCCGATACACGGAGCAACGCCCTGAAGAAGAGCCGCGAAATCATCGAGGCGGAGATCGACACAATCCGCTTTGAACATGGCCGCGACCCTGACCTGATGCCGCCTGCTGTGCAGGAACGATACTTCGAGCTGCAGGACCAGCACCGTAATCTCAAGAGTATCGAGAACGGGAAGCTCGTTGGAGAAACCGAAGCAAAAGTGGCGCCCAAGCCAGAGTTCGGTGATCCTGTGGGGTTATGGGAATTGCAGAGGGCGGAGGAAAGAGCACCGGACGCGGAAATCCGCAAACTTTATGACGCTGCGCGCCGCGGGGACATAGACTACGAGTACATTAATAAGGAAGGACGCTTCTACATTAAAAACCGCGGCCCCGAAGGAGACGTCGTACATTTTGCCCCAAGGTTGGAGGGCTCCCCCGACCCAAAAGCACCAGCCGCCAAAAAGGCGGCGCTCCTGAAAGCAGCTTCCTCCTCTGACCCAGCCCTGCTCAAAGAGCTCAGCACGTCGACAGACGTGAAGGGGCTGCAGCGCACGCTCGAAGTTCTGAACGATGCATACGGTAGCCGACTGACCGAACGCGTAGCTGCCAAAGTTGGCCCGAACAAGTTCCGTCAGTTGGGCGCGGACATGGACGAGCTGTTGAACTACTTCGCAGAGAAGGACAACTTCTCCCGTAGTGCACTTCGTGAGAACCCTGTCATCAAAGCCGGGATGGAGAAGCTGCGGGAAGCACGTCGGAACGGCGACGCAGAAGCTACCGAAGCCCTGCACTCGTTCCTCCAGAAAGAGCACCAGTTCTTCAGTCTGGAAAATGCGCGTGACACACAAGCCGCCGTGGTCGACGGTCTGAACAAGGCCAAGCCACGTACGCTGTCCAGCTACATGGACATTGTCATCAACTCTAAAGACGTGCCGTCGATCATCCGTGAAGTGGCCCGGGCAGTAAAAGATGTGTCACCAGACACGAAGGTCTCCAGCGTCCATGACTTGAAGGACCTGGGGGTGTTCAACTCTGCAGACAACACTATCAGCGTCCGTGGTGGCTTGAAGGGGCCGACCCAGATCCTCCTGCATGAGGGTGTGCATGCAGCAACTGTAAAAGCTCTCGTCAAAAATCCGGAGCTTAGCAACGCCGTGCTCGAGTTGATGGACCACGTAGCGAAGACCAACAAGGAGCTGGTCGATGCCTACGGGATGAAGGACTCAGGAGAGTTCTTGGCAGAAGGGCTGACGAACCGCGGATTCCAGAAAAGCCTCGAAGCAATCCCTGCGAGTGACGCGGTGCGCAAGTACCTCGGGAAGCACGTTGCGAATGCGTGGCAAGCGTTTGTCGCGATAACCCGCAAGGCCCTCGGCTTGCCAGAAGGCAAAGACACAGCCCTGACCCAACTGCTCGATCTGGGCAGACAGGCAATGTACGAAACCAAAAAGGCGGGTGACAACACTGTGACCCCGAAAGAGTACGCAGACTGGGTGGCGCGCCCCATTGAACCGGTGGGCGATCTGGTGCAGTCGATCAACCGTGTGAAAGCACGCCTGCCTGACAAAGCCATGGCTGCAGAACTCGACGCTCTGGTCACCAAGGCTGAGCAGGAAGGCGGCGCAGCGTACGCTACTGTCTTCGCCGCTGAAAAAGCAGCCCAAGTGTTTGACAACTGGACGCGCAACGGGCGGGAGATGGGCGCAGACGACGTGCGCAAGACAGTCGATAAAATCCTGGGTGCGCATCTGGACGTGGAAGAAGCACGCGTTGCTTCCCGCTCTGGCGAGGAGGCTGCTATCGACGCCACCAACAAGCGCATTGCCGAGCTGATCAAGGAGAACCCAGACATTACGTACGGCATGCAGCTCGAGAGTAAGAAGAGCCTGGCCAACAACACAGCTGGTCCGCACGGCCCGTTAGTTCAAGCCAAGATCGAACGCCTGGCCAAGAAACTCCTCGGTCCGACAGTAAAAGCTTCGTTGGAAGCCATGGGGCACGCTGGTGATTTCCGCCGCGACTCGCAGCTGCACGTTGACGTGCTACGGGTTTCGACGACAGCGAAGAACCCAATGGGGACTCTGCACCACGAAGCACTGCATGCATTCTTCGGCCATCTGCGTAATGCCAAGATGAATGATGTGACACATCTGCTGGAGAAGTACAGCGCCTCGCCGCACATCATGAAGCAGCTGCGTGAGCGCCTGAAGGACTCCCCTGAAGCACTCAAACAACTCCGTGAGCCAGAGGAGCGCGCGGCCTACATGTTCCAGTTTTATAAAACTGACAAGTCGTTCAAGATCATGCCGCAGACACGTACGCTGTTCGCCAAGATCAACGACATGCTGCACAAGGTGATGGGGCTCTGGACGAACCAGTCGCGTGCCATTGAAATCATGGACTACTTCGGCCGTGGCGATTTCAAGAACGACATGGGTGACATGAACGTGGTGCATGCCAAGCTGATGGAGACGAACCGGATTGCCGCCGTCGAGTCAATGAAGAAACACGTTGGTGCCCTCGGCCGGCTCGGCGACAGTATGCTCGGCATGGGCGGTCACCGCCTTCGTGATACGGGTATACCCTCACTGATCAAGATCGCTGATCTTGTGAAGTCCGACAGCCGGGGACAGGGCGGCGATCGCGGCCACTTGCCGGCAGCTCGTGAGGCGCGCGCCCAAGTTATGAACAAGTACGCCGACGAGATGAGTCGCTACACCAAAGAGGAACACGCAGCCGCACTTGAGGCCATGCAGAAAGGTGTCAAAGCCACTGGCAAGGCTCGTCAGGTGCAGAGGCTCACTGAGCGGACTTTGGGCGGCGTTGACCCCTCGACTGGGGCCCTCACCGGCATGTTCGGCTACATGGTCGACAAGGGTGTGAACATCGGACTGCTCAAAGACAAGAACGGTGCCCACTACTTCCCACGTGTCTGGGACGCCCACTACATCTCGAAGAATCAGGCCGCGTTCACAGCGATGATGGACAAGTACGTGCAGTCTGGCCAATTCAAGGGTGACCCACAGGCCATGATGCGCAACCTCATGGTTGGAGACGGCAGCACGTATGGCATTGAGACTCGTCAGCCCGGCATGCAGTTCAAGAAGGAACGCCATCTGCAGTTCATCGATCATGCCGACGCCGCTCCGTTCCTCAACAAAGACCTGCTCGGTACGATCGACAACTACGTGACTCAAGGCACCCGGCGCGCTGAGTGGGCTTCGCGGTTCGGCGATGACGCCAAGATACTCACGGGGCTGCTCGAGAAAGCTAAAAAGGAAGGCGCAACACCGCTCCAGATCATGCAGGCTGAGACCTATCTGCGCGGTATCGATGGTACTCTGGGCGACAACATCGACCCGGGCTTGCGCCGTATGTTCGGTAATGCAATCATCTACCAGAATATCCGGTTGCTTCCGCTGGCGCTGTTCAGTTCGCTTGTCGACCCGCTCGGCATTGCAGTCCGTGGTGGTACTCCGAAGCAAGCGTTCGGCGCCTTCGTCAAGGGGATGAAAGAGATACCCAACGGATTCCGGGACATCCAGAACCGTAAAGTCTCTCCAGAGGAGCGCACTGCTGAGTTGCTCGGAGTTATAGACAACGCTTGGCTTCACTCGACCATGGGCTCGCTGTACACGCAGGGTCTGGTGGGCGAGACAGGGCGCAAGATCAACGACACCTTCTTCAAGTACAACATGATGGAGGGCTTCAACCGGAGCATGCGCTCTGCAGCTTCGGCGGCGGCGATCAAGTTCATTGAAACCCATGCTGACGGCAAGGCCTCCACTCACAGCTCGCGCTGGATGCAGGAGCTGGGGTTCGGCGTGGGCGCGGACAGCGCTATACATCTGAAGGCCGACGGATCCCTGAAGTTAACCGAAGCTGATGGGCTCACACCTGCCCAGGCGGCCAAAGTTAGACAGGCTGTTAACCAGTGGGTTGACGGGGCGATTCTCCGTCCAGACGCTGCAGACAAGCCAATGTGGATGAATGACCCACACTGGGCTCTGGTTGCGCACCTGAAGCAGTTCACTTGGAGCTTCCAAGAGACCATCCTCAAGCGGATTGGGCACGAGTGGAAGAACGGTAACTTCAGCCCTGCTCTGGCCATGGCCTCTTATATCCCCATGATGATCGCTGCAGACAGCGCGAAAGGCCTCATCCAAGGCGGTGGTTCCCAGCCTGACTGGAAAGACAACTGGGGGCCTTCTGAGTACTTCTGGTCAGGGGCTCAACGCACCGGGGTTTTTGGGGTTAGCCAGATCGGTATCGACTCCATGTCTTCCATCCAGCGGGGTGGTGCCGGGGTTGGAAACCTTGCCGGGCCAATGCTCGAACAACTGGGCGATGGCATAAGCGTAATCGGCGGCAGAAAGCAGTTCGACTCTTTCGCCATGCGCGCACTTCCTGCCAACGCGGTCTATTCCCAGTGGGTAAAAGAAGGGGTTGACCCTCCACCGGAGTTCAATTTTCAGGAGTAAAAAGTTCAATTTGTTGAACTTTTGGGCCCTTGGAACCCGTACTCAGAGAGACCCTACAGACTCCCGGGCTATTCGCGGCGTGCCAAACGCATGGAAATTGAAGAAAAAGTTCAATGGAGATCAACCGTTCAACAAAAGTTCAACAGCGGTTTCTCCTATGAAAACTATCTAAAGATTGAAGAATTGAACTTTTTTCTTATAAATTTGTATGTAAAAAATAAAATTAAAGCAATGTATTAATTACATATAGAAAAGAAACTGAAAAAAAGTTCAATTCTTCAACGCCTGCTCATCGTGCCTGAAGTCGGCGGCAACATGGTTGAGCAAGATGGTGGCCTTGCTGATGTTGATAGGGTGGAGGCCGAGCAGTAGGTTTTCTGCTGCTTCCAGTGCCTTGACCATTGCCACGGTCTGCAGTATTTCCCATTTGTCATGCTTTGCTAATTGAGTAGCTGCGCTAATACCGCCTCGTACGATGCCAAAAGCAGCAATTGCCTCGGGGTTCGATACAGGCGTTGTAAGCCTCTCAATCTCATAAGCCTTCCCAACCACAGCTAGGACGAAAGTTATCTCCTCCAGCAGCTCAATACAGGGCTCGCCGGGCTGCATGGATAGCACCCTGATCTTGCTTGCGATCATCTGCTTGCGAAACTTGTCCCGAAACACCGCTTGGGCGATAGGGTTCAGGCCGACATTACGGGAAACACGGATGGATTTGCGCATAAAAGGGCTGTGACCATGGTCACCTCCAGAAGTTAAAAGAGGTTAACTACCGTGACGCCCGCGGGGCATCGGAGCTAAAGAGCTATTCAGCTTTGGACGGGCGGCCAGGCCAAGAAGTTAATGATCGTCTAGCTTTTAATACTACGTCAGCTAGTTGACCGCATGTTTCGGTCCAACCAGTCCAACCAGTCCAACCATTTTTACACGGGACAAGAACCCCGGGTCGTCGGGAGTTAAAGAGCTATTCAGCTTCAGCCTGGTGACCAGGCCAGAAAGTTAAAGGGTTTTCAGCTGCGCCCGCAGGCGCCGGCCAGCAGGTGCAGTTGAAAACTCTCGATACAGGGCTTCTAGAGGGAGTTCCGGGGAAGTTAAAGCTTGCTTTAGCAGGACAGATCCTCTTCTCCGGCGAAGTTAAAGGAACGGACAACTTGAAGGAAAACTCAAGGAGGAAATTTCCTTGAGTTTTCCTTGATTTCCTTCTTACGCTTTGACGTTGGCATTGAGCCAATCGAGCAGGGGCCCTTTGGAGGTTGGGACTTCGATGGTCTGGGTCTCAGCCTTCTTGCCATCTTTCTTTGCGGCAGAACGAGCTTGGCTGGATTCAGTCAACGAGCCTTGGAAGCTGACAGCAACGCTGCCTGTCTCTTTGTCGGTGGCAAAAGTTTTATAGAGTTTCATGGGTACTTTCAGGGTTATGTGACCGGAGTCACGGGATTACATATCCTGCTTCAAACGCAGGGACACAAACGTCGGAAAACGCGGGAGGTCTTTCACGCCATGCGTCATGGTCTTGATCTTCGCGTAGTGTCCGACGATAGTGCTCGGGTTCTGGAAGTAAGCTGCAGCTTCAGCTTTGGACATCTCCCCGCTGCCAGCGGTGATCGCCAGTCCAGCTTTGAACAGGAGCTCACCGGTGATAGGGCTGTGGAAGTCCTTGACCAGTGTGCCCTGAATTGAGCCTACCTCGCCGTTGGGCTTCATGCCAGCTTGCGCACTGCTGCGCTCGGAGCGGCCCAAGCTGTTGGTGGTCTTCTCGTTCCAGTTCTCATTGCCTTCGGTGATGCCGGTGACAAGGATTTCAAAGTCGCCCCACGGCTTGACGCGCCACAGTTCCTGCCTTTTGAGGGTGGCCCGGCCTTCTTTGTATTTCGCATTCAGGTTGCGGATAATGGCACCCTCGTATCCATCGGCGAACAGCTCAGCGATAGCTGCGTCCAGTTCATCGCGATTGTTCACAACGATCATTGGAACGTACTTGATACGTGGGTGGTTGAGTGCGGTAACGCCCCAGATTACTTTGTCGTGGCGTTCTGCGTAGGGCAGGTTTATTGTCTCCTCGGTTATCCGGTCGAATATCCACCACGTCAGATCAGCCATTTCGGTGACGCCGTTGAAGCGTCCCATCGCCCCGGTGGTCATGCTGCATAGTCGGTTGGTGCAGTTGGGTTTGCTCCCCAACGTCATCTCGCCATCGCCGCCTGGGAACAGGCCGGTAAAGTAGTCGGTGATACCGTACCCTTCAAACGGGTCGAGGCTACGACCAGTAAGGCAGCGGTTTATGTCCAGTGCTCGGACGCCGTCAATCTTGGGCTGAACGCCACAAGGGAAAATGACTTTGTCGAGGATGGCGTCTTTGGCGAGTTGAGGTTTGATCATTGTAGTGAGGCGGTTATGAGTTGGATGGCGCGACGGCAAAGCGGGTCGCCGTTGCGTGCGTTTTGTGTAAGGAGGTCGACTAGCATTCGCGGTTGAACAACCCCGACTGTCGCGTATGGGTATAGCGATACACGCTTGCTGGTAACGTCGAATGTCCAGCAGAGTTCCCATCCAGCCTGACGCGCCCGAATCTTCTCCTCGGGTGTCAGTTCAGTAAGGTCGGCGTCTTTGGTTTTGCGTTTGGTCTTCATATACGAGTGGCTTTTGTTTCATTACCCGATTCATGATGTAGTACATCAAGATTGCGGTGGTAGCCACTCGGTATGTAGTCCGAACGACGCGTGCGGCGAGGAAGAAGTTGGTTAGATTGGCTTGCATAGTGTGTCGATGTACGTTCCTAGTTCTTTCACAGTAAACAGGTGAAGTTTGAAATTCACAGTAGTCATCCCTGTTTCCCATTCTGCTGGGAACTCGAAGACTGTTCCGCCTTCTTTGCAGCCAACTATCACCCTAGCGCAGCCGGTATTCTTGTCGCATCGGCGTAGCCACGCCTTCTGCAGCTCTGATAGTTCGGGAACAATCAGGGTGGTATTCCGTTTGGGCAGGAGGATGAACTTGTATTCAACCCATAAGTGAAAACTCCCCTCGTAGTAGACGTCTGGCGTCCCACCACGATAGGGATTGTTTGTCTTCTCCTTGTACGAGCGAACGTGTTTGTTCACTCGTCCAATGAAGTTGTTCTCAGGTGTAGCCATTGGTTTTCAGCGCCGTTGCGACATAGTCCTCGAGCCGGTCAAGCCCTCGGTGGTTCATGATCACGCCGTCGCCCTTGTGGAACTCGAGTTCACGTTCAGACTGGTGGAGGGCGTCTATGCCAGTGACAGTAGTCGCCCGTCCTTGGACGTGGAACACCTTGCCATGTCTCCGGATAGCCGTGGCTTCGTTCTCAAACCGGACGTCCGAGATAACGTAGTTGGTGCGGCCAGTGATCTGCATCAGTGCCAGCTTGACCCAGATATCAGGGTCGAGTGAGCGGCCCCACTCGGTGCCCAGCGTCTGTGCTGCACGCCGCCACGTGAAAGTGAGGCCTGGGATTTCCTTCTCCTTCATCTCGCGTGAAGGTTCAGGCATCCCACCAGCGGCCATCATTGCCTTGAGAACACGAGCGAACGAAATCTTCGTGAACCCGTACTTGTTCACAAGAATATCCGCCACGGTATCTTTGCCAGAGCCGGCCCTGCCTGTTAGCCCGATAACGATTGCTTGTGGTGGGATGATCATGGTTTTAGCACCCATAGTGTTTCCATTACGGCTTGAGCAAGTTCGACAACTCGTTCTGCCGTTTCATCCTTGGTGCCCCATGCGAGGGCAGGGTTAGCTAGCGCTGCCAGCGTTAGGGCGAACAGTTTTTCTTCTTCGGTCATTGTAGTGCTCCAAATAGTTTGGCTTCGATTGCGATTACCGTCTTGGCTTGATGTAGTGCATCAGCCAGAGCGTTGTGCTTGGTACCGAGGAACGGGATGTTGACTGCGTTGGCGCCGGGCAACTTCTTGTACGTACGGAAGCAGCGACTGTTCCAGTATTTCCATGGGATTGGCTGGCCGAGCTGTGTATATGCAAGCGGCATCATAGGCAGATCAAAGTCAGCGCCGTTGCTCCACATAGTCGGAGTGTCGGGGAGCCATTCTTTGAAGTCAGTGAGGCCACGGGCCAGAGAGACTTTGTTTTCTTCGAACACGTCTTTCGCGTCCGCGCCTTGCTTCATCCAGAACCTGAGTGTGTCTTCGGAGATACGACGACCGATTTCCAAGTTTGATTCGATTGAGATTGAGCGGTAAAAACCACTGTCGCTAATCTCTCCAGTTTTAATGTCGAAGATGACCGCACCGATACTCATGATCACGGAATCGGCGGTTGTTGCCAACGTCTCCAAGTCAACCATTACGTCTTTCATACCTACTCCCAATTTTGATGAAAAAGAGGCCCCAGTTACGGGGCCTTGGTCGTTGACCGGAGATTACAGCATTGTTGCTGTGGCACCCGCAGGGGTTTTGGTCTTCGCTTTTGCGATGGCATCCTTGGCAACTTTCTTCGCCGGTTCAGCTTTGGCGACTGGGGCGGCTTTCACCTTTGCTACGGTGAGCAGCGGTGCAGCTTCGATGCCAGCGAGTTTGGCGTCCAGCTTGGCATTGCCCAGTGCGCTCGCAGCAGAGAACTTCGCGACCTTGGCGTTCGCAGTGTCACGCACTTTGGTCAGTTCCTTGATGCGGTTGGCAGCTGCCTTGGTTGCCGCAACGAGATCCTTCTCAGCGGCTTTGGCAACGGCAGTTGCTTCAACGATTGGGGCGCGCAGCATGCCACGAGCTGTTTTGATGTCGGCGATTGCGAGGGATTTCTCGGCTTTGGTGAGTGCTTTAGCTTTAGCCATGATACTTTTCTTTCAGAGAGTTTTTGAATTTCAGCTCATTGAGCCGGACTGCTTTGGAAATCAGACGGTCGATAGTCGATCGTCTGCGGCGAGATGCAGCCTCGAGGTTGAGGCATGCATATACTTCTTCCTCTGTTAGCTCGCCGATGACTTTACTTAGCGACTCGAATGTGTCGAGCGCTGCCTGAATGTAGTTTTGGCGAACTGACATGGAATGTTACCGACGCTTGGGAGCCGCGCGACGGGACACAGGCGCTGCAACTGGGCGCTCTGTCATATCAGGGGGAGTCGCCAAAATCGCCTGAGCTTCACCTTGACGGGAGAAGTGCAGGTTCATGTTGGGGTTCGGCACTGGGTTGCTGAACTGCAGCGACGCAAACGTCTTCGAGGGGTTGAAGCTCAAAGTTGTGATCACGCCGAATGGAGGCACGCGGTGGGTGTTCATCACGCCGTTGACGTATGCATCGAAGCCGCCGATGGCAGTGGGTGACACTTTGATCGTCATGATCGGTGTGTCCTTCGTTGCGTTGGCCGGTAGTACCGCAAGGTAGCGCTGATTCTTGCATGCCTTGGCCGGGCCAGACGAACCGAACACATTCTGAGGGCAGCTCTTGCAGTCATCAGCTTGTTTGTTCGGGCTACTGGCTTCAGGGGCTAGTTCATCGATGTCAGTACCGATAGCGGAGCAGACAGGGCCAGTGATGTTGTTAGCATCGTACGCACCCTCGTAGTACTCATAGCGGTTATTGAAGTCGACGATGACCACGTCCAGCTCAGTAGCCAGGGTGCCGTCAGGCATCTTGAACTTCTTGTCCTGCGTAATACGGATTGCAGCACCGGTGGGGGCAGCAGTGCGCTTGGACAGCGTAGCAAGTTGACGCTGAATTTCGTCAGCTAGGGAAACCACAGCGGTGGATGTAGATGCTTTTGCTTTGGGTGCGGTTTTGGTAGCCATGAGTTAGATGCTCCTGAGATTAGTTCGACGTTTAATGAACGGCGTAGCGCCGGGGACCACTTTGCCCAAATCCAACAGCTCGCGGTAAGCGGGGTCGCTCACACGGCGCTGCAGAAGATGACCAAATTTGTTTTCGTAGACAAACTCAAGGAACTCGTCCCAGTTGTCTACGTTTGCGACGGTAGTGCTTGTGAATGACACCGTCGCTTTTTTGCCACTGGCTTTTTCGACGCCCTGCTTATCCATTTCGGAGATCAGGGCTTCTTCCAAGCCAGCGTAGTCTGCATCAAGCAGCTTGATTTGTGCTTCGAGCTCACGCTTGCTGGCGCGTAGTGCTTCCATCTTGTCGATACGCGACCCGATGGTATCGACCAGCCGCGATGTAACCGCTTTGATCTTGGAAGTACGAGCTGAACGCTCTTTAGTAATGCTTGCCATTATGTTTTCCTTTACGTAGTATAACAGAATCTTGAATAGATTCCCGTTTTCCGACTAATTTAAGGGTTACTTTGTACGAAATAAATTCCCTTAAAGCCTTGGGGTAAGCCCCAATAAACACCTTCTCGATCTTACGCATGCCTTCATATCTGGCCACGAAACGCTTCTTGCCTACACGGGTCAGAACGAGTCCTTTACTCCAGTCGACCGGGAGCCCGTCCTGGCCCCATTCGTCCATGATGACGTGTGTGGGTTTTACGCCATTTATTTTTGGGCCCCACAACATAGTCGCGCCGCTGCCACTGAGGGCTCGGTCTATCAGTACCTTATCTAGTGCCAAATCGAGGCTACTGGCGAACCACTCGTTCAGCTTCCCTTTAGTTTCGGCTCGGAAAGCAGAAGCGAGTTTATTTTTGTCCATTTATTTTCTCCTGTACCTCTGCCCACCATTTCTGTGCGACTTTGTGTGGGTACCAGCTGACTAGTAAACCGCTGCTGCTTGTTTTGATTATGAATGCAGGGACGGGGAAAGGGAACCTTCGCATGTACCCGTTGAGCTGTGCTGTACTAATACCAAATTCTTCGCATAGTTCGGCGTGGGTACGACTAGGTTCCCGGCGTTCGCCCCGTGCGTCCCTCGTAGTTGTTGAATATCGGTCAAGCCTGTGCATAATTATTTGCTGTAGTTCTTGGCCCAGCCGCCTTCGCAGTTGAGCGGGATATCAGGACACCACGCAGGGGCGCGGCGGAATGCTGTCTCCATCAGGCTGAACGCGTAGTCGGCATTCTCCTCACGTACGCATGACACAGCCTCGTCATGAGTGATCATCACAACGTGCTGCTGCTCAGCGATCTCTCGGACTTGGTCAGCCACGATGTTTCGAGCGAGGCACTGGACTAGGTTCTCGCAGAGCAAGCCTCCGTAAATCTTCGTGCGGCCGAACTTGTTGCGGTATGACCACTGTGTACCCCGCTCTCCGGCCACGCCTTTGAGGTCTGGGTAATGTAGCGACATGCCACTGGGTAACCAGATGCGTTCCTTCTCCCAGCTTAATGGGCCGAACTCGCCGCAAGCACCAGTTGACATGTCTTCGATAATCTGGCTGCAGATGTTCCAGCCGTTGACGATCATCGCGTTGGTAGTGCGGTACGCGTTGACGATGCCGTAACACTGGTTGAGACCGAAGTTCACTGGTGGGCCGCCGAGCGCGCCCTTAGCCAGTGTCATCTGGAACTTGGCAGCCCCCATCTGGAAGCCGAGGCCGAGCACGCAGACCTTGCCCACGAAGCGTTCGAGTTTGTCTTCTGTGGTGACCTCACGACCGTAAACTTTGTCACCGAACTTGCAGTACGCGTCACGGTCAACGCCGCGCGCGGTACCCATGGCTTTGTCCCAGCCGTCTGAGGCACGGAACGAGTCAAGGAGGTCTTGTTGTCCCCAGAGCCAGCCGTTGACCCGGGCTTCGATCTGTCCGGAGTCCACGACGCACATGACGTAACCGTCTGGCGCTTCGATAGCTTGCCGTAGCTCCCCACCGCGCTTAAGGTTCTGCATGTTCATCTTGTTGTTACCGCCCCACCGGAGAGTGTGTGCTCTAGCGTACGCGTACCCGCATGGCAGTGGCATGTCGTTGGCGCCGGCCGTCAGGAACCGCTCAGCCCGTGTGATGTTCGTAGTCGACTTCACAGCCAGCCGCGCCTCTACCAGCGTCTCGATCATCGTCCTGCGTATCTGCGCACGGAATATGTCGCCCTGGCTCTCGAGGTCGAGCCCTTGTGTCCACAGCCGGGTATTGTCGACCATGCCGTTGAACTCAATATCGTCCTTGCTGAATGCGAAGACCATCTGGGCTTCTTCGCCGGGTGCTGTCTGGCCAGAGATGCGCTTCTTCAGCCACGTCGGGGAAATCTTCCGTGGTATCTGGTTGTACGGGATTCCGGCTTTGACCAACAACTGAGCGTATATCTCGTTGGAGCCGCAGACCTTCTTAACGACGCGGTTCTGCAGATCTTCTGGCGGTAAAGCCTGCTCAGCTTTGGTAAGTTTAAGTGCCTTGATATCGTGCCCCATGTTGAACACGCGCTGGAACACTTCTTTGCGCTCATCCAGCTCTCGCTGCAGCTCCGCCTCGACTCGTGGGATGTTTACCTTGAGCATCGGCCGGGTGAACATCTTCACTGTCAGATTTACTAAGTCCATCTCCTCGGCGGGGAACTTGGTGTGCATGTCCTTGAAGATTTCGAGAGTTAGGTCGACGTCTTGTGCGCAATACACAGCGACGGCTTTGTATAGTTTGGGGCTCCAGTCGCGGATGCCCTTAGTCTGCTCGAGTACGCCAGCTACTTTGTTTCCTTTGCCGAGGAACTGAGCAACTTCGTCCAGCCCCGCGCCAATGTCGTTGCTATAAAGACCCCGGGCCATAGACAGAGTGTCGTAGCAATACCGAGGATAGAAACCGTAATGATGACTAAGGATAAAACCATCAAAGGCAGTATTGTGAGCAAGGAGGTCAAGGCCCTGTCCGTCAAGAGTACGCAGATAATCAGCAATTTCTTCATGGGGCACCAGTATCGTTTTCTTGTTGCCGATTTTCACGCCCATCATTTGCGCTTTGAACCGGGGGTCTCGGATGTACTCTGAGGTCGATAGTTTGCTCAGGGTGTAGTCCTGATCGTAGTAAGTTTCGAAGTCGATGACGACGAGATTTTTCCAGTCAACTGTTGCCGGGATAATTGTCGGGCGTTTGGCTCTGTGTAGTCGTACTGGCGACGGGAACTTTGTAAGCTTCTCCGTCGTAGCGATTTTCATTGCACTTGTCCAGCTCATTTCTTTGCCCTCGGTTTACGGGTTGTTTTGGCCGGTACGGGCGGCGGCGATGTAACTTCGAACAGACTGAGCAGGTGCTTCATCCGCTCGTTCTTACTTTCCATCCGCTCGTACGCACGCTCATCGATAGTGTCCTTGGCCACGACGACGATCGTCTCAGTCTTCTGTGTCTGGCCAAGCCGGTGCTGACGCTTAGAGCCTTGAGCGTAGTGCTCGAGGTCGTACGTCGGGCTGGCCCAGATCGTCGCGGTGCCTTTGGTCAGTGAGAGGCCGTGCCCTGCAGTCTTGGGGTGAGCGAACATGACCTGATATTCGCCACGTTGATACGCAGCCACGTATGACTCGCGTTCCTTGTCACTGGTCTTGCCGTCGAACACGCAGAAGGTCAAACCTCGTCGTGTAGCTTCGGCAATCAGTTCCTGCTTCTGGTGGTCCCACAAGAAGAAGACAAGGGAGTGTTTACGCTGCTGCACCATGTCGAGGATCATCTCGTAGCGACCGTTGTCCACCAG
>Ga0102814_10000386_pt1 | contig 32684 bp, 16 predicted proteins | sample ColrivemetaGS741_FD_79112 | JGI IMG/M metagenome (GOLD analysis project Ga0102814, IMG submission 79112) | Estuarine microbial communities from the Columbia River estuary - Flood tide ETM metaG S.741 | ecosystem: Environmental > Aquatic > Marine > Intertidal zone > Estuary | place: USA...
ACATTATATGCACCTGGAACTTATACGATTCTTGCAACAGCAGATAACGGAAACACAAATGGTACTTGTACAGATGAGATCACGGTTACAATCACAGAACCTGCGAAAGTAATATTGACCGTAACTAATACCAATGTTAGTTGTTATGGCTTAGCGGACGGTACGATCACTGCTACGGCATCAGCAGGAGCAATTATTACTGTTAATGGTCTGGCATATAATTCTACCGCCCTTTATACTCCAGGTGTATATATTATAATGGCGAGTGTCGCCAATCCAAATACAACTTGTACGGATGAAATCACTTTAACCATAACAGAACCAGAAGAACTTATATTAAACGTAGAATATACTAATGTTAGTTGTTATGGATTAGAGGATGGCACCATCACTGCCAGTGCAAATTCAGGTACGAGCATTACGGTTAATGGTTTGCCTTATGATCCTGATGCGGCGTATGCTCCAGGTTCATATACAGTTATTGCTTCCATTGAAAATGCTAATTCAGATGGAGAATGTACAACTCAGCAAACCATAAATATTACGGAACCACTTGAACTACAATTGAGTATTCAGTTTACGAATGCTTCTTGTGCCGATACCGCTGACGGTACAATTTTGGCTACAATTAATGGTGCCGGATCCATAAGTGTAAATGGCGATTTATATGATGAAACTGCAATGTATGATGCAGGAAGTTATACTTTGGTTGCTAGTGTTGATAATGGCAATCAAAATGGCGTTTGTAGTGTTCAGGAAATTATCATAATTGAAAAACCTGATCCAATTAACTTAGTTGTCGATTTTACATCGGTAAGCTGTTTTGGTTCTTCTGATGGAACAATTTCTGTTTCTGCAAAAGCTGATTCTGAAATTTCAATAAATGGTCTGCCATATATGGAATCTAATGCATATTCAGCCGGAAGTTATACGGTCTTAGCTACTGCACTAAATGGAAAAAACAATGGTTATTGTACAGAAGAGGAGATAATAATTATTGATGAACCAGAAAGGTTGAACTTGACTGTTGATTATACTGATGTGAGTTGTAATGGTCTTGCTGATGGTTCTATTTTAGCAAATGCCATACCTGGCGCTTCCCTTACTATTAATGGTTTGCCTTACATTTCTTCAAATTTGTATGCTCAAGGTACATATACCGTAATTGCAAGCATCGAAAATTCTCAATTGAATGGCAATTGTACTGAAGAGATCATAGTGACGATCAATGAACCTGAAGAAATTTCCCTGATTGTTAATTATACAAATGTTAGCTGTTTTGGCCTGCAAGACGCAAATATATCGGCTTCTGCCAATGAGAATTCAAACATTACCATAAATGGTGAAGAATTTATTCCAGGCTCACTTTATGGGCCAGGTGAATATACGATAGTTGCAACCGCACCAAATGGAGGGAATAATGGTATATGTACGGATGAATTCATAATTTTTATAACACAACCAGATGAACTCAGTTTAACAGTGACCTCTCAGAATGTTAGTTGTTTCGGCTTAAATGACGGTGTTATAAATGCTTCAGCAACAAATAATGCAATTATTACAATAAATGGTCTTCCTTATAATCCGGGGATCGATTATTCCGCGGGTGTTTATACAGTTGTCGCTTCATCTCCTGATGGTAATTCTATAGGGACTTGTACTGAAACGAAATTGGTTGTTATAGAAGAACCAGCTGAAATTGACATGGAAGTAAATTATTCAAATGTTAGTTGTTTCGGTCTGGTAGATGGAACGATTGTAGTAAATGCCACAGCAGGGGCTATTATAACAATCAACGGGGCTGATTATGTTCCAAATAACTTATATGGCCCTGGTATTTATAACGTAAACGCAATTTTACCAGATGGGAATAATATTGGAGTTTGCTCAGATGAAATGGAAATCATCATATCTCAGCCAAATGAAATTTCATTGGCAGTTACAAATACTGACGTAAGCTGTTTTGGAGAAGCTGACGGGACGATTTTTGCTAGTGCAAATGAAAATGCAATCATTACAATAAACGGAGAGGCATATTATCCTGATACGAATTATGACACTGGAAATTATACGGTTTTAGCTACTTCTTTTAATGGAAATAATAATGGAATATGTAAGGATGAAATGATTGTTTCTATTTCTGAGCCGGCTGAAGTTTTGCTATCCGTTCATCATACTAATGTTAGTTGCAATGGGTTAGCTGATGGAACGATAACCGCTAGTGCTACAGGTGGTGCAAATATCACCGTTAATGGAATTATTTATGATCCTAACACCCTTTACGCTCCAGGTAACTATACGGTACAGGCCTTAGCATCTAATGGAAATAATGATGGTTATTGTTCAGATGTGGTAAATGTTATTATTTCAGAACCTCCATTAGTATCACTTCTGATTGAATCCACCAATGTGAGTTGTTTTGGAGATGAGGATGGAACAATTTCTATTTTAAATGAGGCAGGGCTTGACATCACTATAAATAATATTGCTTATGATCCGTCAGAAAACTACGCCGCTGGCACTTACAATGTAAAACTTACAACCGTAAACGGGAATTATGATGGAACATGCATATCTGTAGTTTCCATTGTTATCACTCAACCTGAAAGTGTTAACCTGATTGTTGATTACACGGATGTGACAATTTTCGGGGCAGCTGATGGCGAAATTCTTGCGACAGCTTCTGCTACGGCAACCATTACTGTGGATGGGGTTGTTTATGATCCGACCACCAATTATGTACCAGGTGATTATCTGGTAGTTGCTACTGCTCCAAATGGTCGTGGAGATGGATATTGTGCTGATTCTGTTTTGGTAATTATCGTTGAACCGGATGATTTGATCGTTACAGCAGAAGTCAGTCAACATATCAATTGCTGGGGTGTGAATAATGGAAAAGCAATTGCCTATGGAACAGGTGGTACATTACCATATTCTTATCTCTGGAGCAATGGTAAAACAAAGCAAAGTGTTGCAGGTCTTAATGCAGGAGTTCATACTGTAACGATAACAGATGCACACGGAGATACGGGTACAGCTCAGGTGGTTGTAATACAACCAGCAGAGGAAGACTTCCAGGTTATCGTAGACTCAATTTTACATATTCCGTGTTATGGAGGCGTCAATGGGGGAGTCGAAATGACTATTATTAGCGGAGATGGTATTGACTATATTCAATGGTATGATGCAAATGGTTTGTATTCAACGGATGAGGATCTGAATGGGGTAGGTGCAGGCATGTATAATGTGTATGTTAGAAATGAATTTGGTTGCCTGACCAGAATTCAAATCCAACTTGAGCAACCTGATAGCCTTGAATCTGAAATTGTAATTACGGGTGAAAACAATTGTGAAAATGAATCTGCCGTAACAGCAACTTCTAATCCTTCTGGTGGAACAGCTCCTTATAGTTTTGAATGGAGCAATGGTCAAACGACTCAAACAGCAACAGAACTTGAAGCTGGAACTTATTATTTAACCATAACAGATGCTAACGGTTGTAATCAATTCGATAACGTTGAGATTCAAGGTCCTGCACAGTTTGAAATTGAAATTTTAGTGGAATATGAGTCCTATTGTGATATTTTAGCAACAGCTACGGCAATGAGTACGGTTTCTGGAGGAACAGGTCCGTATACCTGCGAATGGAGCAATGGACAGACCACGCCAAATGCAACAGACCTCAAAGAAGGTATTTACATCATAACCATTACAGATAGTAAAGGTTGCTCTGATACATCATCTGTTCAGATCCTGACGCCAAGCATTACTTCTTTTGTTGATATTGTCTATGAAGATGTTAGTTGTTATGGGTTTGATGATGGTATGATCACAGTTGAAGCACCTGAAAATGCAATAATTACTGTTAACGGTATACTATATGACACCAGCGGTGTTTACAGCCCGGGGCAATACAGTGTTTTGGTTGAGATTTTGGATGCAAATGGAGATGTGGAATGTGATTATACTGAAAACATAACCATATTAAATCCTGAGCCGATTACATTTAGCATGGAAACAACTCATGTCTCTTGCCTGAGAGATACCTTAGGAGCAATTGATCTGACGACTGAAGGAGGAACAGGTACTCACACATACGTTTGGGAAGGTCCATACCGGTTTGATGGTCAAATGGAAGATCTGGAAGATCTGTTACCTGGTTCATTTACGGTAACCGTTACAGATTCCAGAGGATGTACATTGGTCGCTAAGGAGGTTGTTTATACAGAATGTACCGAGGTAAGTAAAATTGCACACAGAAAAACTTTCGCAAAAGTTGGAGACCTGATCGAGTATGATATTATTGTTAGTAATTCGGGAATAAGAGATGTGCAGAATTTTGTTTTAGTGGATCCATACATCAGTTATGCTCCAGAATACCAAAGTGGAGATATTAATAATGATGGGGTGCTTAATACAAATGAAACCTGGTATTACACAGCATTTAAATACATTAATCAGGCAGATATGGATAGAGGCTTTTTCTTAAATGAAGCACTCAGTATAGGCTATATTGATATTGATGGTGATGGATACCCTGAAACCAAAGTTGTAAATGGAGATGAAGAATTAGTTACTAATAACAAATCTCCTCAGATCTACCTTGCAGTTGAGCCTGTTTTGAATCTGGAGGATGTTAATAAAGACGGCATATCTGCATATATCGGAGATGAGATAGAATATATTTTTACAATACAAAATACTGGTGATGTTACTTTGAGGAATATTACGGTGTCAGATTCTATTTTACTGATCACTGGTGAAATGATCAAAGAGCTAAAACCAGGTCAAACAGATATGTCTAGTTATCAGGCAAAATATTTTATTGGAGAAAATGATGTGGTTAAAGGTTTTGTGGAAAGTTCTTCAACTATTAATGCGTATACTACTCAGGATATCAAGCTTCAGGATTTGAGCGATGACCCAAATGTTGAAACAGATTTTGATTTTAATAATGATGGGGATCCGGATGATAAAACGCTGGTATGGATAACTAAACCTGCATCTTTAAGTGGACAAAGCTGGTTGGATGAAAATAATGATGGATTCTGTCAAAAGATTGAATCAAATATTGAAGGGATTCAGGTTAATCTCTTCGGTTGCGATGGAAATTTTGTTGAAAAAACTCAAACAGATGCTCTTGGGAATTATCAATTTGATCTGATTTTGCCAACCAATCAATATAAATTATTATTCGAATTCCCGACCGGTTCAAAGGAAATGAAGTGGTTGGATTTCAAAGCTGATCCTGCTACTAACTTTGTCGATACATTAGGATGGACCAATTGCATCTATCTAAGGCCGGGAGAAGAAAAGCAGGGTGTAAATGCAGGTTCATATTATCAGATGGGTGTTGTAGCAGGTAATCCTGGTTTTGATGAATCAAACAATCAGCAAAATTATTTTGTCGAGAATGGTTCGTATGATAACAAAAATAACTCAACTCAAATTAAATTATACCCTAATCCGTGTGATGATCACGTTCAGATTGAATGGAATCCGAACCATCAAACAGATTGGGAGATCAGTGTTTTTGACTCATTTGGAAAGAGAATTGATCTGATTACTCCTGATATTCTTTATAAGGCAAACAGAGCTATGTTCCAATTTGAAAATATTAATTTAACCTCAGGAATATATTTTATACACATAAAAAATGAAAAAAATCACTTCATTGAGAAATTAACGGTTCAAAAATAATTTCAATCCTTTTTTCCGGGTTTTACCCAGTATGTGTTCATATTTTTAAATATTTATGTTTAATTAGATACTATCTAAATAACTATATGTTAGTAAAAAATTTAATATGAATTTTGTTTTGATTTCTACGTTTCAAATTAAATTTCCCACTTTACAAAAATGAATTTTTATTCTCCTAAATTGTCCTGATTCTGACATAATATTTTTAGCTTTAAGCTATTACATGAGTACTTTTGAATATTAAATATCCATGAAAAAATGGTAACATTTCATTTATGGAATGAAGATTGATTATATTGATTGTTTGTGACAATTGATTATAAGATTTAATCTAGTGGGTTTTACTTTATCTTTTTTCATGTTTAATATTATTAAATGAACCTGAGCAATCCAATGTTAAACAGAATATTTGGCGTGATATTTTCAATAGTGGGAATTAGTGCAACATTTATGCCCTGGCTGCATTATCCTGTTACAGGTGATATTTTTTACGGTTATATGGGAGATGGAATTATCACAGGCTTTCTGTTCTTCCTCATTCTTACCTTTTCTGTTTTTTCCCTCATTAAAAACAAAACATATAAGATTACAAATATTGTAATCGGCGTTTTGGGTATACTTTTTAGCATTTATACCTATTTTACTATTGAAGGGATTCATACTGAGCAAATAAATTTTACGACAGATAATCCATTAATTGCTGCAGGGACCGCTGGATTCTATGAAGGAGCAGGAATTTATTTGATCGGTTTTGCAGGACTAGGTCTTTTTATTAACTCAATTATAGGCTTTCTGACTGAAAACCAGATCAAACCCTTAGTTTCAATTTCCAAAGCTGATAAAAGTGTGAATGTTTTAAGATTATATTTTTTCGGATTCGGATTAATAATTATACTATCTATTGTCGGGTTTTATTTTCTGAAAGGGGATAACTTAAAATTTAATACTTCTAATGCAGAGCAGGTGCTGACTGAAAAAATCGAGAATATGAACCAATTAATTCAAACCGACAGGTTTGTAGAATTGGCGAATTTTACACACCCCTTATTGGTGCAAACTATTGGTGGTAAAGAGAAAACGATTGAGGTTTTACGGAAAACTTCAGAGGAATGGAAAAAAGATGGACTTGTTTTTGAAAATGTCTCAATACTTAAAATTTTGGATGTAATACAAAAGGGGAGAATAGTCCAGGTACTGTTTACCCAGCAAGTCCAAATGTCTAAAAATATGCTGTCTGAAACGGAAAACCAACAAGTAATTGCTGTTTCAGAAGATCAGGGAAAAACCTGGTATTTTATAAATATAAATGGAAAATCTAAAGAAGAGATGAAAAAGATTTTTCCACCCCTTTTTGACCAATTAGAATTTAAATAATACTTAAACCTCAATTATGAAAAATTATTTCTATAATTTTAAAATTGTCTCATTCCTTCAAAGATTGAGTCTTTTGGTTGGAATCTTACTCGGTTTTTCCATTATGGATTTATCTGGACAAGAAACTACTAATTATACTGTTGATGACTCATTCATAGTTCCGGCACACGTAACAGGCATTACTGTTGAGGCCTGGGGAGGTGGAGGAGGTAGCTATAGTCCCAGTGTGACCAGTTCTGCTGGAGGTGGAGGTGGTGCATACGCAAAAAGTACTTTTGCGGTATTGCCTGGGAGTAGTTTTATTGTTGATGTTGGTCAAAAAGGCTCAATTGGAAATTCAGGAGGTGCTTCCATTTTTGGGTTGAACCTCGTTGTTGCTGCAGGAGGTGCTTCCGATATTACTGGTGGTGAAGGCGGACAAGTATTGAATTCAATAGGGGATATTATATTTAGCGGAGGGGATGGTGCTGATGTGAATGTCAATTCAGGAGGTGGCGGAGGATCCTCCGCAGGGACTGCAGTTAATGGTAATAATGGATCAGGAACAACTGGTGGAGCAGCACCAGCAGGTGGAGGAAAAGGAGGAAATGGATCTGCATCTGGAAGTGGACAAAACGGTTCATTCCCCGGAGGTGGCGGTGGAGGGAAAAGTATCGGAAATGTTGCATTATCTTCATCAGGAGAAGGAGCAACAGGTACAATTGTTATTTCTTATCCAACTCTTGAAATATCCTCTCAGGATTGTGAATGTAATAATGATCAAACGCCAAATCAAAATAACGGTACGTACAATACTACATTAGTAATAAAAAATAGCGATGATTCTCAAATTCCCGGCAATTTAATTTTTACTTTTACGAGTAGCTCCGGAATAACTGATTTAGGAGGAGGATTGCTGGATGGAATGACTTTTATTTATTGTAATGGTGGAGGTTGTGCACCGGGTGTTACAATTGGTCAGTATTATAGAAGAGTAAAAGTCAATAGTTCTGGTATTTATTCAGCACAAGTGGATGGACCTGATGCCGGCACGGGTGCTGATATCACACTTGGATCAACAAGTTGCTCAATCAATTATCCTGCATTACCAACCATACCGATTCCAACTTTAGGTTGTTTAACTGGTGTTACCATTTATAATTCTGATGCTTCAACCTATGCTTCAGGTAATTCACTGGTTAATATTACTTTGCCTGATGGTTTCAGTCAAACTGGAACGGGCGATTTATCCGTTGATCCAGATTTATTAAATCCGGGTGAAAATAGTCCGTTAAATGAAATATACCTAATAAAAGAAAATATGGATGGATGTAGAGTCGCCAGCCATAAAGAATTTAGATTGTTCCCTCCGGTCAACCCGGCACTTGATGATAAACAGGTTGATTGTCGAACCCCAAGAATAAAAAATGGGGTTTTCAGAGATTCAATTTGGTTATATGATATGTTAAATGTTAATAACACTCAGGGTGGAAATTTTTTCGTAGGCGGTAGTCTGGTCGAAAATGATTCAATAATATTAACCGGTCCTGTTTGTATAGATGTTACCTATTCAATTGTAGATAGTTGTGGAACCGTTTTTTCTGATACTAAAGCACTCCAGGTGAATTATAAACCTGTGCCTGCTTTTGATTTTGCAGCTGCAGACCCAAAGTCCCCCTCTTGTGCTACCGCATCTGTAGTTTTGAATATAGAGAAAAGCAGTAGCGGATTAAATCCTTCATTTACTGTTACCGCAAACAAAGCCGGATATGCACCCACGATAAGTGGAAATCAGGTTACATTGCCCAATCCTACTAGTATAAATGAGGATGTTACTTATAATATTTGCCTCACTGAAACAAATAACGCAGCAGCGTCTTGCGGTGGTTTGGCTCTGCCAACACCCTGTACAGAAACGGTATGTAAAAAATTCACTTTGTATCGTGATCCTTCAGATTGTGGTGCAAATGCACTATTCACGAATGAATGTGAAGCTTATGAACCTGATTATTGTCCGGTGTCCGATACCCCAGGGCTTGAGATCGGCTGTAAATTTATCACATTCACCACACCTGATATTTTAACTTCAGATGTTAATATTGATCAGGCTGTTGCCTATTGTAATGGTGAGGATATTACAGGAGACTATAATGTTTCCTTTTTTGGCGTTAATACAGGTGTAGGAATTGGCAGCAAAAAGCTTGAGTCATTCCCTGGGATGAGTACAGTATGTGGTATCTTTAATTTTAAGATTTTAGGTTGGAGACCTTTGGGAGCACTCTATAATCTATTGGGTTGTGATAAAACAATTGCACAGTTTTTACTTGGACTGCTTTCCAATATGGCTGGTGGTGATGGTGGTGGATACATTGTGATGGCAGACACAGATGGCGATGGTGCTTTTGATTTTCTGATTGATGATGGATACTTCCCTAGTGGTACAGGTGATTTTGAAGTACCTAACCGGGTGAAAGGAGAAGGTTTTATCGCGGTTAGAGCGGTAGGTGGTTATATTAATTCGCCTTCTAATATTTGTGGCAATTTAGATATTGAAGGTGTAGACCTTCTGGAATTGCTTCCTATTGGTGCAATACCAGTTGTCGGAGCAGTCGTGGAAGATGTTATTGCTGCAGCAGGATGTGGGGTTGAAATAGCGTTGTCTGTCCAATCTACAGAAAAAGTTAAAGTTGTTAATTCGTCGACGCCTACTTTTATTAATTGCGTAGAAAATGATTTTGTATTTGCACAAACCTTGGATTGTAATATTCCTGTAAGCTGGTCTATTCCTGTAGCTTATGATGCTTGTAGCGATGAGAATATAACGTACGTTGGTGTTACCGCATTAGTTACTGGTGCACCTTCATTTGCTTATTATACAGGAAATAACTCACCAACAGCTGTTACGATCAACGGTCCGGGAGTTTACCAAACGACAGGTCCAGTTTCTGGTTCTGTTTTACCTCCGGGAGTTTATCCTGTTACCTATACCGCTGTTTCATGTAATGGTAACCCAGAACTGTGTACATTTAATGTGGTTGTAACCTCAGGAGATCCTATTTTGGAATGTCCAAACTCAGTTACAATCCCAACAGAATTAGACGGATGTACTGCTGTTGTTAATGGTTTAGCTCCTTATCAGGGTATTGGTTGTGCAAGTATTATTAATTATGCATACACAACACCAGTGACCAGCACAGTGGTATCAACTAGTTCTACTTTGATCGGTACACATAATATACCTGATGGTCACATATTTGAATTGGGTACAACTACTATCGAATATACAATGCTTGTTGATATAAATGGAGATTCAGATTATGGTGATCCAAATGAAACACAGACTTGTTCCTTCGATGTGATTGTTGAAGACAGACAATTACCCGATGCAATTTGTATTGATGTGGATATTCAACTGAATGATGCCGGTGCAGGTACCGTTTATGCAGCAGAGATAGCTGATGAGATCTATGTGGATGGTGGAAGCAATGATAATTGTACTTCACCACTAACATTATTGTTATCTCAAGATAATATGACGTATTATCCTTCTTTGGATTTTGACTGTCAGGATATTGGACAAAATGTAGTGAATTTGCAGGTTAGAGATGGCAGTGGTAATCTGAGTTATTGTAAAGCAGTCATTAATGTTATCGATTTCTTTGAAGGTTTTGTTTTGGATCTTGATGTACCTGAAGTATGTTTTGAACCATTCCAGAATTCTTATGATTTCTCTCCTTATCTTGTTATCGCCAGTCCTGATGGAACAAACATTGCACATGCTAATGTGAATAATATTGGACCTGATGTTCAGGGGGCATTTGGTATTTCAGCATTCCTGCCTGATCCAGGTTCAACTGATGATCCTGGTACAATGTCAACTGATGGTGTTTATACAATTGGTTCGGGAACGGGGTATATAACCATTTCTTATATTCTTTCCATAGATGAACAAGTCAATCAGATTGACGATACTTCTCCTTTAACCGGATGTTACAGAATGGTTCACGATGTATTCCGTATTGAAAAACTGGATCCAATTTGGGAAGGTGGATTTATGTGTTGCGACGAGAGTCCGGTTTGGCTCGGAGGCGCTAATTGGGATGGAATTGGTCTACCTACTATACCTGCCGGGATGTTGGGTCTTACTGACATTCGAGGTAACTATCCAGGGGATGTATATGGAGAATGGACAGGTGAAGGCGTCAGTTTTGTTGACACAGATGGAATGCCTTATTCAGGAGATGAATATTATATGTTCGATCCAACCGATTTAGATGGAACATATACCATAATTTATACAATTGGTGATGAACCTTGTATATTTACTTATGCCCAGGATATTTTAGTAACCTGCCAGGACCTGCATGTTGAGATCAGTGACCAACTGGTTTGTCCAGCAAATTTTGTGGAAGAAAAAGAAGTTTTTGTAAACCTGGATGATAATGATCTTGTGGTGTCTACAACCGGATTTGCTGCCTTGGCCGCAGATGGAGCTCATTATGGAAATGGCCCGACCCTTGACCCGGTACAGGATCTTGTAGATGTGCCAGTTGTGGATGGCAGAGTTGTAATTCCTGCTTTTTATGCACCCGCAGTAAGGGATGTGGATTATGAAATCTGTGTAACGACTTATCAAACCACACCTTTTGGTTGTGCAGATGTATTCTGTTACACTATTACTGTTCAGGATCTCGAAGCACCTGAATTCCAAAATTGTCCGAAAGAACCAGTCGTAGTCGATGCACCTTCCGGATGGTGTCAGTCATTTGTTAATTTTGAGTATCCCTGGGCGCTTGATAATTGTATGCATGAAAATGCAAAGATCGAACAAGTCGACCTCACAGGTTTAGTGTCGGGAGATCTTTTCCCTGTCGGTTTAACAATGCTTGCATTCACCGCTACAGATACAGTCGGTAATCAAAGTTATTGCGAACTTAAAATAATCGTAAATGATTATGACCGGGCACCTAAAATAGCTTGTACTACTGATAAAGAACAGGTTAATGATCAGGATAAATGCGGCGCTGAAGTATTCGGTATAGAACCGCTTTGGACCACGGATAACTGTCCGGATAATAATACTATTTTATACGAAATTACAGATGATCAGGGTAATCCATTATACTGTGGTTTCGAAGATGCCAGTGGTGAATTCTTCCCAGTTGGGACTAGTACCGTAGAATATAAAATCTTTGATCAACCTTTGGTATTGATTACCGAAGTGGTTCAAAATGGCATGACTAGTGGTGTTGAAGTTACCAACTTCGGTCCAGCAGCCATCGACCTTACTTGTGGAACTTTCAGATTGAAAGATGATAATGGTATCGTAGTAGAAGAATTTATGGTGCCAACAAGAAATAATAAATCTACTTATGGCACAACACCTATTTATCCTCCGGATCCGGTAGTTTGGCAATTGCCAAACCCAAATATCGTACCTGTTGGAGGAACCTTTACCCACGTATTTACAAATACGCCTCCAGTGGGTCAGGAAATGATGTATAGTTTTGAATTCCTGGAAAGATTGATTGACGAAACCGTAATAAACGGGGATGTTGAAGGAGAAGTGATCCTGCGTAAAAACGTATGTGACCATGACGCGCAATCTGACTTTATTCCCGCAACGCCTTGTGATCCGGGTAGTTTTGATCTGCTCAATCCTGGCTTGCCGACAATGACAGATAATGGAACACTTACTGCATTGCAAAACTTTGCGCCAAGCGTGGACGATTGTTCATTCGATGTTATTATCACAGATCTTGAAACACCAACTTGTGTAAAGCATGATTCTATTTTAATAGCAAATACTTTTGTGCCTGCTACATTAAACGCAAATCAATGTCTGATATCAGAAATTACGATGCCAGCTGGTTTGGTTCATGATGTAAATATACATGACCTGAATATTTCAGTACCGGATGCAGGAGCTGTAACCGTTTACTTGAATAGTCCTGCTGGAACAAGGATCAAATTGTTTGATCAGGTTTGTGATGGACAGGCAAATATTGATGTGAATCTGGATAATACAATAATCTGGACACCTGCTCCTGAAGTAATTAATGCGCTCTGTAATCCTTTGGGACAAGGAGGTACATATAGCCCTGAAGAATCCTTCAAGGCCTTTTATGGCGAAGAAGCTGGTGGAATCTGGACCTTACAGATATTTACTTCTGATAACGTTTCGGGATCTCTGAATAGTTGGGATCTTCAGGTACTCTATCAGTTGCCGTACGATCAGCAGGATGTAGTATTACAAAATATTCCGGAACAATGCGATACCGTATTTACCTGGATCCATCCAATTTTCGAAGACAACTGTATCGAAGGGTATGTTGATGTAGTTTATACATTTGAAAATACGGTAACCAATGTTTATACAACGGATACCTTAGTGCTTTCAAATACTAATGGAACGATTAATGAGCAAGGATTAACTATAACCAGAGTATTTGCTGTGGGTGTTACCACTATAGAATATTTATTGGTTGATCAATATGGAAATTACTCAGCATGCAGCTTTACCGTTACGGTTGAGGATAATGAGAAGCCAGAGTTCCTTGCACCATATTGTTATGACCGGATGATTCAGTTGTATCCAACCGAATGTTATGGCGAACTGATCAACCCTCCTGACGCTGAGGATAATTGCGAAATGGAAGGGGTGACTTTCTATTATGAAGATTATACGCCAGCGGATATTCTTAATTTGCCAATTGGCGTTTATAATCTGATTGCGCAGGCAAAAGATATTTATGGAAATATTCAGGAATGTATTTTCCAGGTTTCTGTGGTTGAATTTATTCCTCTGTCAAGTGTACTTGCTTGTAATGATCATATTAATTTATCTCTGGATAATGATTGTGAGGCTGTGATTAATCCGGATATGATCCTGGAAGGTGACTTATATCGTTGCTATGACAATTATTGTATCGAGATTACAGATGATCTGGGTAATCCTCATGACAATTTCTTCGATTATACAGATGTTGGCCAAACCTTCACTATTGGTATTACAGATTGTGAGGAATTTGGCAATAACTGTTGGGGATTACTGACGATCATGGAAAAACTGATTCCGGAGATCGAATGTCCTGATGATGTGGTCGTCACTTGTAATGCGGATACAGAGCCGGCATCACTTGGTATCGTAGAAATACTGAATTGTGAGCCTTTTGCTACCATAGATTATGAAGATGAATTTAATGACTATGGCAATTGTGGAGAACCGCGTGCAGAGATTATCCGGACATGGATCGTGGATGACAACCAGGGGAATGTAGTTAGTTGCGATCAGATCATTACAATAAAGAAATTTGACCTTGATGATATTGAATTCCCTGCTGATATCCTGACACTAGAATGTGATTTGGTTAGTGCAAACCCTGAATTGACAGAACCTGCTAATACTGGATTTCCATCGATCGATGGTGTATCTGTTGAAGAGGATCTTGGATTCTGTATGTTGTCATATCTCTGGAATGATGAAGTATACCATTACTGTGGTAGTAGTTATGAAATTCTTAGAACCTGGAAGGTAAGGGATATGTGCGGACAGGTATCCGATGATAATCCTTATGTGCATGTTCAAACGATTAAGGTGTTTGATACACAGTCTCCAGTCATTCATAACTGTGAAGATATTGTCGTGAGTACAAATGCGTATTCCTGCGATGGAAGTATCTTCATTCCGGTGCCTCAGATCATTGACAATTGTAATGAGGTCAGCCTCCAAATAGTAATGAATGGAGTTGCTGTTGATGTCGAAGGAAATTATGCAGATGGCAACATGACTATGTTTGCAAATAATATGCAATTGGGTGACCATGAAGCAAGGTTTATTGCACGAGATGATTGTGGTAATCTGGAAACTTGTTATTTCACGCTAACTGTCGTGGATAATATCGTTCCGATCGCAGTTTGTGAACAGCATAAACAAGTTGGCCTGACCATCGATGGGGAGGCAAAAATTGCTGCAGTTGATTTCGATTCAGGATCTTTTGACAATTGTAAAGATGTTTTCTTTAAGGTCAAAAGATTAGATGGTGGTTGCGATGATCTGAATGCCAATGATAAATTCGATGATTGGGTTCATTATTGCTGTGAAGATTTAAATTCCAGCGAACCGGTAATGACCCAATTGAGGATATATGAAATTGATCCGGGACCTGGTCCTGTCAATCCTTCAAGAGAAGCCATTGGTGGAGACTTGTATGGACATTATAATGACTGTATGACCACTGTTACTGTAGAATCCAAAGTAACACCTCAGATCATTTGTGAGGATAAATATATTAACTGTGAAGATAATATTGATCCATATGCAAATCCGGGCTTAGGAGAACCATTTGTTTATACTTCTTGTGGATTCTATTCACTGGAATATTCAGATAATCTCTCAGGAATGGATGATTGTGGCGTTGGCCAGATCGTAAGAACTTGGACCGTATTTGAAGGTGGAGAAAATAAGGGATCATGCACACAGAAAATTTATGTAGAGGCTTCTACTCCATTTGATCCAACTACTATCGTATTTCCAAATCTGACGAGTACCTCTTGTATGGTGGATCTGAATGCATTTGGAATGCCAACATTCGAAACTAACCCTTGTAATGTTGTAACAGCTGAGGTTGTTGACGTTGATACATTTACATTTGTTGATGATGCCTGCTATAAGATTTATAGAGAATGGGTGGTAATTGACTGGTGTGTATATGAAGCGAACTCAGGAGCGGAAGGTAACGTAGATGGATTTATATTTATCTCAGGAGGGAAACGAGCTAAATTGTCGCCGAATAACTTTATCAATGATGGTTATTACAAATTCATTGAAACACTTATGGTGTATGACGAAACAGCTCCAGTGGTAACAGTTGAGGATCAATGTTTCGGTGTGACTACTTGTGTTACAAGCCCTTCAGAATTTAAGTTAAATGCACTGGCTACCGAGGAAGAAAATGATTGTGGTGGAATTTACGATTGGAAATATGTGATCCATGATATAAATACCTGGGAAGTGATTCAGTATTCAAAAAACAATGAAGAATACAAAGGACAGAATTATGTTGGTGGAGTGGAAGGTGCCTCAAGCAAAGATAAATTGTTTGATGTTGAAGAGTCTGAATTAACGATTCTGCCTTCACTTACAATAGGTAATTTCAGAGTTACTTGGACAGCCAATGATGGTTGTGGTAATACAACCCAAGCTTATCAGTATTTCGAAATTGCCGATAAGAAAGCACCAACACCATTCCTGGTAGATATTTCAACGGCCTACATGCAAAATTGTATGATCGAAATCTGGGCGATTAGTTTTGATAAAGGGGCATGTGATGGGAATTGCCTTGCATCCATTGACAATTGTTCAGATCAGCTATATTTCACGTTCAACGATGTGTTGCCTTTGATAGATCAAAGTTGGTCACTGGATAATTTTGGCTTATTCTATTTCAATCCTGCTACAGGCGCAAAGTCCAGCAGAGAGAAATATATGTTTGGAGAGGCTTATTCATGGGATCCTGTAAGAAATACAGCGGGTCAGGTGATTGGTGTAGACAGAGATGGCAATGCGCCTGAAACTTTCTACGAAATATCCGTTTATGTGTGGGATCAATTCAAACTTAATGGGGATTGCGATGATAATAACTATGACTTCGCAACGATACAGTTGAATGTGAATAATGAAGGAGATGATTGTGGAGAAACTTCACCATTTGCTTTGATCTCAGGTTCGATGAAGTCCAGAGACAATAACTTCTATGTTAATGGCGTAACCGTCAGTCTGGATTCTGATTCTCCTGAGTATCCTAAAGAAACATTGGCTGAAGGCATTTATACCTTTGATAATGTAGGACATGGTGAATATGAACTAGAAGCCAATAAATACGATGAACATGGCAGTGGCGTTAGTACACTCGACCTGATCATCATTCAAAGACATCTACTGGGGATGAAGGCAATGGATAATGTTCACGATATCATCGCCAGTGATGCGAATGAAAGCGGAAGCATTTCTGCAGCTGACTTGTTGGAACTTAGAAAATTGATTTTATCTGTAAGTCAGGAATTACCTAATGGAAGGTCCTGGAGATTTATTGATAAAAATTATCAGTTTGAAAATCCTGCAAGCCCATGGAGTGAAATGCAAAATGCGGAGATCTTAAATCTGACCGTTACGGGAAATATGAGCGATGTTGATTTCACCGGTATCAAATTAGGTGATGTTAATGGTTCAGTACAGAGTAATCTTGATGGATTGAATTTAGATCAGAGAAGTGAAAACAAGATTGGTTTGATATACAATGAGGTGAACGTGGAGGCAGGTTCTTTAATTGAGCTACCTGTTTATTCATCTGAATTCAAAAATGTCTTTGGTATGCAATTTACTTTGCGAACTGGTGACCTTGAATTGATCAGCATCGAACCCGGAAAAATGAAAGTGAATGCCAATAATATTGGTAGAATTGACAAAAACCTGATAACTTTCAGTTGGAGTGATCCATATGGATTGTCTTCCGGAAAGGATGAGGTCTTGTTTACGATCAAACTCAAAGCTGATAAACAAACAGCGATGGGAGGACAATTGACCATCAGTTCAGATCTGACCAGATCAGAGATCTATACCGGTCAAAACTTCCTGGTGAATGACCTTGATCTAAGATCAGCTTCAGATGAGCATTTGGTTTTTGAATTGTATCAAAACGTTCCAAACCCATTCACAAATAAGACAGAAATTCAATTTACAATGACGGAGGAAGGTCCTTATGAGATCGTGATCTATGATATTGCCGGAAAGACATTAGAAGTGATTAACGGTGAAGGTAAAAAGTCAATAAATACAGTAATTCTGGATGGTAAAAGATTGCCGCCTGGCGTATTGTACTATAAATTGAATACATCAAAAGAATCAGCAAATAAAAAAATGTTGCTGATCAAATAAAAATTAGAAAAGAAGGAGCACCATTTGCTCCTTCTTTTTTTGTCCACAATTTATTGAATATAGACAATTTGGGTTAACGAGAATATTATTGTGTCTTGGTTTTTTTGTATTAATAGGACTGGAGATTGTATATTAATAGTATATCTTTAAATAGGAAGACTGAGCTGCGAAATCAAACAGAATTCTTTTCGTACTTTATTTATTACATTATTCGGAATTAATATATTCTGTAAAGAATTTTATAGTTTGTATATTGTTATATTAATATGTAAAAACTATTCAAATTGAATGTGCATTTTACACACAAAAATATATCTGCATCTAAACTGGCAGCTATTATTTTTAGTAATCAATGGCTTATTATAGTTTGTATATTTAAACATCGGGAAGGAATATTTTTGAAATGAAATTTAAGAACAAAGGATTTAATAAATCGACTTTTACCAATAAAATGGAGAAAGCTATGGCCTTTGAACCACCTCGTCGTAGTCATGGCGTATTTTCTGACGTTTTTAACTTCCTGCTTCATAAACCCAAATACAAAACCCTTATAAAATTCAAAACACTCGGAGAAAGAGAAGATTATAGTTATAGCATTATGCAACGGCTGGGTGTGCAAGTAACCGATTACAGAATATTAAATATTCATAAAATAGGGGTCAATGCACCTCCACATCATGTTTTTGAGGAATTACTTAAATGGGATGGCGATTCTGTGTGCTGGCCCAACTTTATTGCTAAAGTAATTCAACCAGATTTTCAGCTTGAACATATTATGCTGTATCTTTTCGGATGGACAAAAGTCCCCCAATGGATACGTAAAAGTATAATAGGCAGAAACCTGATTCCTTTGTTCAATATGGATATTATTAATATTAAAAGAGTTCCGGATACCATAGGCGCAGATAATGCAAGGTACCTTTTGTACAACTGTAGTGGGGGATACCCAATCGGGGTTTTTTCATTATACGTTCGTTCTTCAATCGAGGAAAGAAATGAAATAGAACAATCTCAATTGTTTTTAATGGTTGGTTTTAATTTTTATGGCAGAGAGAATTGGTCAAAACAAAAATTGGTGAATAAAGCCTGGGAATCAGTTCATGACCGGGTAACATCTAATGTCCTTAATAAATTGAAACAATTAAGCGAGTGGAGATTTGAAAAAATCAGAAATGGCTGATGCTTCTATTGTGAAAAATTAAATTTTTATACCCTATAATAGTTTTTTACGCTTAAAATCAAGGACTTTTTATCTGACTTCTATATTCAATGACTTTCTTAATAGATCATTTTGAAGCAATAGGAACTTGAATTCCTTAATGTTAAGTTTTTTCCAAGCGACAAAAGCACCAGTGATTAAGAAACTTAATAGTATAAAAATAAAAAGGGAAAGAGCGGGTTTTTGGGATATTGAAAAAACTGAACCTGATGTCCAAATGTAGATTTCAGTTGATATGAGAATTAAGGTTCCGTTTGCGATCCAACTTCTGCAAACGCGTATCCGCATCCTGCCATATTCGTATAATTTTGTCAAAGTGTCTGAGTGTAGATAAACCAATGAAAGTGCCTCGCGATGATCATTCAGGTTGTTGAAATATTTTTTTCTGAGCGGGAACATGTATTCAAATAACTCGTCAGTCAATCGATCCACTATAATACCAATAATGTATATGATCGGCAAAAGGATAAGCGAAATGAGGAGTTTGGAATCTGCATCAAACAAAATATACAATTCAAACTCTGGAATGAAAATCAGGAGTAATATAATCATCCATACAAAAGAGCAAATTCCTGCTATTAGCAGTTCAATTACGTAGTTAGATGCGTTCATTTTGAGTATTTATGGGTTTATGGTCCAGCTTATGTTTACTATGCTAAAGGTATTTAAACCTTGGTCTTTAAAGGAATAAATTACTTAAAAAGATGAAAAAGCTTTTGACCCTTTTTTAGCTCAAAAGCATAGATTCTTTATCTGTATTTTCTATTTAGTTTAAAAATGCAGCTATCTTTTTCTATTAGGTAAATAAATTTTTGAGATCAACAAGCGTGTTCTCATACAGAAGTTTTGATAACAAATGATCCAGCACAATTATCCAAATTGTTCCGATTAAATAGGATATTTACAAGATATTCCGGTGAATCAAAGTTAATTTGAAAATAATATTTTGTTGTTTTCTGAGTAGTTTTTGCTTTTATGGAAATTGAAGCAATTCTCCATTCAGCCATAATATTTAGGCTTATTCAATTATTTTAGGCAATGAATATAGCATATATTGCATCATGTTTTTGAGCAGATATAAATTTTCGAAAATAAAATATATGGATAGATTATTGTAAATGAACATTTTAAGATCATGAAAAAGAAAAAATTCATTATTATACTATTGCTTTTACTTACCCAAGTGGTGCAAGTGTCCTCCCAAATTGATTCTTCTTCAGGCCCGAATATATTTCGATTGGTTAAAGGTCTGGATACGCTTGGATTAAAAACAGGGGATATATTATTCTTCAAAAGCAAAACTTTTGACGCCAAGATGATCCAGATCGGAACATTATCGCCCTTTACACATTCAGCTATGGTGGTTAGGCAAGCAGATGGAACAATTTTATTAACGCATGCTACGGATAATCTTTATGAGGGGATAGGAATGCCGGTGATTGATGAAAAAGAGTCCAGAGGTGGGGTTATTTTAACGAATGTAGAGGATTCTTTTAATTCAACTGATTATGCAAAATCAGGATATTATAAACGAATCTGGATCAGAAAACTGGATGATTCAAAAATTGAAAGACCGACAAGCGAAGAGGTTCTTGCTGTATATGATCATTATAAAATATTTCCATTTGAAACATCCAAAATTCGTTTTATTCTCACCACTTTTGATTTAAGGTTGTTCAAAAGAGATCTATTTTCATTGCCGGATAACGAGCCTGTTATGTGTTCAGAATATATGACAATCCTTTTTGAAGAACTCAATATGCCTTTCAAGCTTAAACAAGCTCAAAACGAATATACGCCTGCAAATATTAATAAAATGATCAATCCATTTTATGGGGAAGCAATCGTTTATAAATTCAAGGATGGGATGTACTATTTAGATAAATAATTTTTTCTGTTCTCCATTCTAATCTTAATTTTATTTTGTTCTTTTTGTAGCTGGACAGGAGCCAAATGTAGTTTGCTTGCAGTGGACATTTCTATAAAACGCATTATATCACTTTCGATAAGAGTGATCAAAGGATTTTTCCAACAGTAACTGTAGTTTAATTTCGTTTCTATTCTATTGGTTAACTTAAAATAGGCCGTCCCCATGCTATATAATTTGGCTCTTAAATAATTTAATTGATCTGAAGATTGAAAATCATTGAGTGACTTTAATGGTATCGGCATTCCCGTATGGAAAGTCATGGTACTGCCTATTTGATCAGCAAATTCACGTAAAATGTAAAAATTAGAAAGGCTGGTATATTTCTCCCTTAATCTCAAATATCGATCGGAAGGTTGACCCTCGATAAAAACAGGTACTAAATCTGTGTCTGCAGATGCCCCCCCAAATCGCAGAAATCCTTCTTTCCATTCTGGATCAATCGCATAGACCCTATTCTTATCCCTCCAGGTTGAAACACTGCCTGCTGGAAATACAAGTAAGGCTTTTCCATTTTTAATGTGCTGATTGATCTCTTCATATACTTTTTTGTTTTTATTTTTATGCTTTTTCCCTGTTAAAACATTAATGACAAAGAAGTGCTTCTTCGCTCCTGGAAAATGCTCTAAAAATGAGGCAACTAAAACCTTCACGTCAGGCCGAACCTTTTTGATCTCCGCCGCCAATGCAAAAACATCAACTCCTGAAAAAGGATGGTTGGCATAGAATATAACCGGACCTTCTCTTTTGACATCCTTAAATCGATTACCTTCCAGTTTTGTTGAAACGTGAAATGCTTTGTTGAATTTATTGAAATATTCAGTGGAAATATCTTCGTTTGAGACCAAACTGACCATGGATCGTTTTAATTTTGGGATATGCAATTTATTTCGAAGCAGTCTAGTAGCCAAATTTAAACTTAAGCCAATTAGATTTTTCTGAGAAAATATGGTCAATTTGGTTTCCTTTTGCTCTTGAATCTTGATCCTGTATTTCAGCTCAGCTTTATCCATTAAATAAGTTCTGATCGAATCTTGTATGTTTTTCATAAATTAATAATGCGTTATTCTCATCTGATTCCATGTTTTTATATTAATAGTAATTATTAACTGAAATAAGCAGATTATAAACAATTTGAAAAGAGTGATTTTTAAAATATTTTATGTGCAATCCACATCGATGAATTTATATACATAAGTTGAATTACGGTTCCAAGTCATGAGCAAATTCATATGAGAATTGATATTTAGACAGTTTTTTGAAATGCAATTTAATCAAATAGTTAATATAGAAAAACTAATAATATGCAATATGAAAACATTAAGAATAAAGATGGATCTCAAATTATTTTCAGTATACTCATTGTTTTTGTTGAAATATCCAATTTAGTTTATAGCTGGGCTACAATAATTGAAACTTTACCAACTGACTTTGTTATTCCTGTCCTAAGCCTTTTTAATGCTGAATAATGAGTCTGTAAATAATATTTTTTGTTGTCCGGAACTTGATTTTTATCCAATGAAAATTCAAGAGAATAAAAAGTTGATTTTCTAATTTATTTCGGTTTATCTTTAGTTTTTATTCGAAAAATAGTATCAAATTTTTCTGAAATGAATCGAATATCGGAGACGGTAAATAAAGGTTTTGGATTAGTTGGAAAATACAGAAAACCAGCTTATTCTATCTTCGAAATGCAAAGCCATACCCTTAAGAAATTGTTGATATCTGCTGCGAAAACAAGCTTTGGTGTAAAACATAATTTTTTGGAAATAATTGATGATGATAATGTCATGCATCAATTCCAAAACCAGGTTCCATTTCATACTTATGATCAAATGTTTAACAGCTGGTGGGCACAAAGTCTTGAGGGAGTACCCAATGTTTGCTGGGAAGGGATAAGCAGGTATTATGCTTTAAGTTCTGGAACTTCAGGTGCCTCAAGTAAATATATCCCGGTAACGCCACAGATGCAAAAAAACATGCGTAAAGCAGCCATTCGAATTTTTCTGTCTTTGAAACATTTTGATATAAGTAATAAATTGGTTTTAAAGAATTGGCTGATGATTGGGAGCTCTGCCAGTTTGACGAAATACAAAAAAAGTTGGGTAGGGGATCTGAGTGGAATTAATAGTTATAAAGCACCCTTATGGTCAAAAAAGTTTAAACGTCCGAACCTTGAAATTTCTAAACTAAAAACCTGGGAGGAAAGAACAGAAATGATCGTAAAATATGCACCTTATTGGGATGTTAGTGTGATTGCCGGTATTCCATCCTGGGTGCAGCTGACCCTGGAGAAAATAATTGATGAATACAAACTTGAAAATATACATCAGATCTGGCCTAATCTATCACTGTTTATCACAGGTGGGATAAATTTCGAACCCTACCGGAACAACTTTGAACAATTATTAGCCAGACCATTACAATATTTGGATACCTACCTGGCTTCCGAAGGGTTTTTTGCGATACAGGATTCCAGGAATGATGGTTCAATGAGGCTCCTGCTCGATCTTGGTATTTTTTATGAATTTATCCATTTTAATGAAGAAAATTTTGATGAGAACGGAAATGTAAAGGGAAATGCCAGGGCATTATTGATCGACGAAGTCGAAGAAGGCGTAGATTATGCTATGGTTATAAGTACCTGTGCGGGAGCATGGCGTTATATCATTGGAGATACGGTTGTATTTACGAGTAAAGGTGACTGCAGGATCAAAATCTCTGGCAGAATAACACAGTTTTTAAGTGTTTGTGGCGAACACCTTTCCGCCAGTAATCTCGACCAGGCAATTGCCAATTTAAAAGATAAATATAATGTTGCCATTGGTGAATATTCCGTAGGCGCATTGGCTTTTAATAGACATTATAAACATAAATGGTTCATTGGGTTGGATGACATGGAACCTCCTGGTGATTTCTGCAAGCTTCTTGATGATGAATTGAAAATATTAAATGACGATTACAAAGCCGAAAGAGGCGCCATGTTAGCCATGCCCGAAGTTGAATTCGTACCTAAAGACAGATTCTTCGAGTGGAAGAAATTGCAGGGTAAACTGAATGGGCAAAGTAAAACTCCGAGAGTAATGAAAGCGAAGCAATTCGCAGAATGGTGTAATTTTATTCAAGAGAAAAAAGGAAGTTAAATTTAATTTTGGTAATGGCAGTTTGTAGCTTATGAATATAATGGGGCAGGGGATTTTGTTTGGATTGAGTATCAGTGTGCTGCTGGGACCAATTCTTTTTCTTTTTATTGAGGCCAGCACCCTAAAAGGCTTTAAAGGTGGTTTATTGATCGCTTCGGGCGCCTGGCTAAGCGATCTGATGTACCTGACAGCGAGTTTCTATGGTTATTCCTTTCTATTTAATATTACCCGACATGAATCTTTTTCCTTGTATGTCGGTGTCATTGGAGGTGTAGTATTATTGCTCATTGGAGTTTCTTCCTTTCTGAATGCGGATAAGGTATTGATCAAACCAGAAACGGATGAATTACTGGTCATTCGATCTGATTTCAGCTTTTTTCTAAAAGGATTTATTGTCAATACATTCAATCCATTCTGTGCCATATTTTGGTTGGGAGCCATTTCTACACTAATGGTTCAGGGAGAAGCCAGTCTTTTACAATTTGGACTTTTCGCATCAGGTAGCGTAGGGACCATTATTGTTTTTGATCTGGTAAAAATCCTTGCTGCCAAAAGGATCTTGTTATTACTTTCAGAAAAGAAAGTATTTGTGCTGCATAAAATCGTGGGCGCAGCTATTTTTTTTATCGGACTTTTTCTGCTCTATCGCGTTCTATAATTTCAGGGCTTAATAAGGACAGCTTCTCCAATAATATCAACCCAAACCATCGGGACATCTATATATTGAGCTTGCTCATTTTTGAAATAAGTCAACATGAACCATTTACCCTGAAGTAGCGTATTGGAACCCCAACCCTGATTGCTTTCATCTGCCTCATTTTCAGGGAGCTCACGTGTGAAATCAAATTCTGCACTAACACTTCCACTGAAATCCCACATTTTACCGGCTTCATCCTCAAACTTATAATGCTCCGCATCTCCAAGTCTAAATTCAACAAATCTAGCCTTTAATTTAAAAGTCTCGACATCAGATTCTGATTCTGAGACCATTTCAGGAGTGTCAGTTAATTGTTCCGCTACCGGCGTCTCTAGCGCTTGTTCAAGCTTTTGGCTTTTCTCACCACAAGACAATAAAAGGAATGAACCCAACCATATAAAAATTAGATTTTTCATGATGTTTTTTTAATTAAATTTTGTCGGAAAAATAATGAAAATAGAGATAGTTTTCATTTTGCTCCCAATGAAATTCAATTTGAAATTAACTATTTTCCAAATAGCTGCAAGTCTGGAGATGAAAGCTTTTGATTGAACTTGATTATTCGCTTTTTCGATATTTGTTTTGAAGTCCGTTTAAAAAATTTCTGAGAAATTGGTCATTACAGGCGCGATATTGGCTTTGATTCGGATTTCTGAATAATGCACTAAGTTCATGTGCACTGATTTTTTTGTCAGTTGTCTGAAAAATATTTAATATGTCATCTGATTGAAGATTCAATGCGATCTTCAATTTCTTCAGTATAACATTATTATTCAGACGACGCTCCGGGACAGGCTGGGGACCTTCCCTTTTTCCACATTTTTCTATGATCAGGCCATTTAAAAAAATGGCAAGATTTAGATCCGTAATTTTTAGGTATTCAGGATCATCCTCGTCTTTTAACAACCACCCATTGATTATGCCACTGGTCACAGGTTGATTTGCATTGTGAAATATCTCCTTTAATTTGGTATCATTTACTTTAAAAATGTATCTGATCCGCCTGAATTTATCATTATTATCCATATCTGTTCAATCTGGATGACAAGTTAGCATTCCTTTCAGAATTTTTTAAAATATTTCGAATTTTGTGTGCTAATTTGTCCTTGTATCTGCCTTATTATTCAATTGGAATTTATGAGTGTTATACGCTAACTGTTTTTTAAAGTTTGCTTCTGCTTGCAATTAAGGAACTTATGTAACTTGTTATGAGTAAAACTTGAAGTCTACTAAATGTATAATTATGTATATTTAAGCTCATTTTATTTACATGCGAAAAAAGATATATCCCATTTTTTCATTTTTGGTTTTTGTAGCCCTGTACATTCATACAGCCTTTGTGCTTGTATTGATTGCACCTTTTGCTTACCTGAGTCAAAGATTTATGGTTAAATATATACTGCTTTTCTGGGCCAGATCTGTGTTTTGGATAATGGGTAAAAGACTAAAAATTGTGGGTCTGGAGAACCTGGACCGTCAAAAAAGATATATTATTTTAGCGAATCATGCCAGTTTATTTGATATCATGGCCATCATGGCCATTTATCCTGATGTATCCTGGTTCGGCCATTACAGACTGCTCAAAATACCCGTTTTTAGTCAAATTCTTAAAATGATCAATTACATTCCCCTGAGACAAAAAAGCATCGGAAATACGAAAAAGATGCTCAACGAAATTATTGAAAAATCAAAGGATCATTCCGTTGCCATCTTTCCGGAAGGTACGCGTACCCTCAACGGAAATGTGCAGGATTTCTATAAGGGATTCATCTATATAATTAAAGCCTCAGATGCAGATGTCCTGCCTGTAACCCTGAAAGGATTTTATAAACTAAAACCCAAAAATAGATCTTACATAGATTTTAGTGTCAAACTGAGTGTCATAATCAATCCTGTAGTAAAGAATGCAGAACTGAAGTCTAAAACGGATCAGGAGATTGTTTCTTATCTGAAATCTAACATCGAATTGAATTTAGCAAATGATAATATTAACTGAAGCATCAAATTTTATATTATGAACAATACGTACAATGTGGACTGGGCTTTTATAATAAATCCGATTGCAGGTAATGGCTTTGCGAAAACGCTTGAATCAAAAATTAAGGATCAGATAGATAAACGCCAATTGTCCGCCTCAATCGTTTTTACGAAAAAAAAGGGGGACGCTTCAGAATTAGCCCGATCATTTGCTGACAGCGGCGCAAAGTACGTTATCGCCGTTGGAGGCGACGGAACCTATAACGAAATAGCTGGAAGTCTTTTGAACGATAAAAATGTGACAGTTGGAATCATTCCTGGTGGTACAGGTAATGATTTTATCCAGATTTTGGGTTTCCCTAATCGATTTGAAGCGGAACATTGGGACTTGTTTTTTGAAACGCACACAAAGCCCATTGATGTCGGGTTTTGTAATGGCCTTCCGTTTATGAATGGATTAGGTTTAGGTTTTGACGCGGAGGTTGCTGCACAAAATTATACAGAACCGGGGGAAGTAAAAATGGGCGGCAAGAATAAGTATCTCTTTCAAATATTAAAGACCTTATTATTTTATAAGGAAAAAAGAATGACCGTTTTATCAGCTGAAGGTAATGTTGAAACAGATTGTTTTATTAATACGGTTTCAATTGGAAGGCGATTTGCAGGTGATTTTTTACTGACGCCTAAAGCCATTGCCAATGATGGTCTGCTGGATGTATGCATGATTAAAAACCTGTCTCTTTTAAAAAGGATTGATATTTTAACAAAAGTGCCAAAAGGCACTCATATTAATGATAAAAAGGTACATTATTACCAAAGCCCGCACCTTGAAATGGAATTTGAAAAAGAAGTCCCGTTTCACCTGGATGGGGAACTCCATTTTTCCAGATATTTTAAAATTAGTTTGATGCCGGAAGCCATGAATGTGATTTATAATCCCACCGGAAACCATTTCTTTTCAAAAGACTAATTTTATTCCATGAGTTATATCGCATTTTTTGATCTGGACAAAACGATACTGAAAATCAATAGTGGCAGGATCCTTTTTCATAAATCATATAAGATGAAAATCTTGTCAAAAATGGAAATGTCTCTCGCTTTTTTACTTGCATTATTAAATAAGTTACAATTATTGGATCCGCTGAAGATAATTGAATTATTTCCTGCCAGGTTGTTAAATTACCCGGTGAAAGAATTTGAACGATTATGTGCTGAAATGGTTGAAGAAGATCTGTTAAAGCACATCTGGCCTCAGATGATAGAGGAGATTGATATGCATAAAAAACAAGGGGCCAAATTGGTGATGCTCTCAGCCACGATAAGTTTGATCTGTACGCCTATCGCTAAACACCTCGGATTTGATGAAGTGATCTGTTCCGAATTGGCAACCAAAGACGGTATGTTCAGTGGAAAAACAGTCCGGAAACTCTGCTTCAGGGAAGAAAAATTGGTTAGGCTCAATGAATATTTTGATTCAGTAAATCATTTTAAAAAAGAAGACTGTTATTATTATGGTGACTCTATTGATGATTTGCCCGTACTGGAATCTGTCGGTTTTCCGGTATGTGTCAACCCGGATAAACGCCTGGCCCGAATAGCAGATGATAATAATTGGATGGTGCATCGCCTGTTTTGAAAAAGCAGTTTGATTTATCCTCTTGGAGATCAAAATTCGAATTCAGTCAATTTAATTTCTGTTGTTTATGTATTTATATCAAATAAAAATAACATCGTTCATTCAGGGCTTTATGCTTGCTGATCTTGAAGAATGACTCTAATTAATCGAAGAACCCGGGCCTTTTTTTTTATTTAGTAAAAATTCAAATTTTCATTTTATAATCAAAGCCCTTATATTTAGGATCAAATTAAAACAGGGATGAAATACATTGATATTGCTAAACAGATTAAATCCAGGGATTCTAAACTGCTCAATAATTTACCGGTTTTTATCGTAAAATTGATTGAGAGAATTATTAAACAGGATGGCTTGAATCAAATTATCAATGATTGTGCTGAATTTGATGGCCCGGAATTTCTGGTCAAGGCATTAGAGCATGAAAACATTAAACTGGAAATTGAAGGAATGGAAAACCTGCCTGAATCAGGTAAATGTTTTTTTGTAGCAAACCATCCATTTGGCTTTGTGGATTCTATGGGTTTAAATGTGATAATCGGTAGCCATTATGGAGAAATTAAATCCATTGGAAATGAGCTTTTTAATTTTATTCCTAATTTGAGATCACTCATTCTCAATGTGAATGTATTCGGTAAAAATTCAAGAAACACGATCATTGAATTGAATAAATTATATGCATCGGATGTGCCCATAACGCACTTTCCATATGGACTGGTTTCCAGGATTCATGAAAATAAAGTGCAGGATAAGATCTGGAAAAAAAGTTTTATAAAAAAGGCTGTTACGAATCAGAGAGATATTGTTCCCATTCGATTTTATGGAAGAAATTCTAATTTGTTCTATTCGATCTATCGCATCAGGAAGTTTTTTGGGATAAAAGCAAATCTGGAACTGATGCTCCTGCCCAGGGAAATGTTCAGGAAAAATGGTAAAACAATCAAAGTCAAGATCTATCCTGTTATCTCATATAAAACGCTGGATAAATCAAAATCCCACGAAGAATGGGCTGAGGAGATCAGAACATTAGTTTATAAGAGTTGAAAATATTTTGCTATACTCTTCTTTGTTCGTCAAAATCTGACCTAATTACAGCTTTTAATTCAATTGGTGCGTTTTTATTAACGCTTGAGTCTATTTAACATAATGTTGAGACATACACTAGTCATGGACTATACATGGACTATATATGGACTATACATGGACTATACATGGTGTAAAATTGGGTAAAACTGGGTCAAAAAGGGTCTTTTTAGGTCGAAAAAGAGTGGGGGCGGGTTAATTACGTTTTTTTTATTACGAATTACGAATGATAGGAAAAGTCAATTTCATCTTTACCCGCCTGCCATAGTTGTGCGGATGCCAGGCATTTTGCGGTTTTGCGGTTTCTTCAGGATCTTTCAAAAGAAATCCTGCTAGGCATCAAAAGCATCCAAGCATAAATGAAACCCAACCCGAATTTCAATTCGTAATTCGTAATTATCCAATTCGTAATTAATAAGAAGTTTATTTCCCTTCATATATCTTATCAATTTCTTTTCTGTTATTTTCAACCAGCTGGCTTCTTAGTAATTTATAATTAGCGGTCATCTCACCAGTTTCAATTGTCCATTCCTGGTCACAGAGAACAAAATCTCTCACCCTTTTATAATTTTGGAGTTCTTCATTCAAGCGTTCAATTTCTTGCATGATCTTTTCACGAACCTTGATGTTCAAAATCATATATTGCGGAGAGGTCCAGTGGATTCCTTGATTGTTACACCACTTTTCGAGCAGCGCTAAATGGGGAACCAGCAGAGCGGTGACAAATGAACGATTAAATCCAATTATTTGGCATTGCTGTATGAATGGGGAAGCATTAAAATGGTTTTCAAGTGGTAGCGGAGCAATATAACGACCAGCTGAAGTTTTAAAGATATCCTTTTTACGATCAGTGATCTTCAAAAATTTTTTCTCCACAAACTTTCCAATATCTCCTGTCCTGAGCCACCCATCTTCTGTAAATGCCTGTTTAGTGAGTTCTGCTTGGTTGTAATAACCAGTGGTCACATTGGGTCCCTTTACAAGAATTTCACCTTCTTCCCCGGCGTTTAATGCATCAATACTGACCTGTACCCCTGGAATCGGAATGCCCACCGTACCAAATCTGTTCATACCCGGATCAAAACGATTGAGCGTTACCAGCGGAGAGGTTTCAGTCAGTCCATAGCCTTCCCTGATCTTGATACCTCCGGCTGAGAACATTCTGGCAATATCAGGTCTTAGTGCAGCCGCTCCAACAGCCATACATTTTAATTTCCCACCCAGTTGTTTTTTGGTTCGGTTCAATACAAGAATTCTCACTACAAACAATTTGATCAAATACAGAACACTCTTGGAGCGGGAATCCCCATATTTTTTAGCGACATTGAATGCTTCCTGAACCAGTTTCCTTTTAAGCCAGGATTTTTCCAGAAGCTGTGTCTGAAGGTACTCGTACATTTTTTCCAGGATTCTGGGTACCATCGTACAGAAATACGGTTTGACCATCTTGAAATCGTGTATAATGCTTTCCCGGCTGGTACTGAAATATACATTTACCCCATAAGCAATATAAGCATAAGCAGCCGTTCTTTCAAGTATGTGGCTGAAAGGGAGAAAACTGAGCACTTTTTGAGTTTGTTTCAGGGGGAAAACCACAAGAATGGAAAGTATATTACTGACAATATTCTTGTGTGTTAAAATAACACCTTTGGGTGTCCCCGTTGATCCGGATGTGTACATGATGGAAAGAATATCATCCTCCTTGATATTATCTTTGTGTCTTTGAAGTTCATCAAGTTGGGTCTTACTGACCTTGCCAAGCTTGAATCCTTCAAAAAATCCAGCGGTATGAGCTTCAATATGTTTTACATCCAGATCCAACTCAAGATTGCTAATAACAAGTTTTAACTTAAAATAAAGTCCTGAATCAGCTGTGAGGCAATAACGGGCATTCGTTTCCAGAATAATATGCTCAATTTCGAGATCGGAAGCATTATCATGAATAGGAACCAAAATAATCCCCACTTGCTGACATGCAAAATCAAAGATCATCCATTCTGGTCTGCCCATCCTTGGAACAATAACTATTTTATCGCCTTTTTTGTAGCCTTTATCAAAAAACCAACAGGATAATTTATCTGCCTCTAATTATATCTGAGCAATTGAAAAACCTTCCCATTTCCCATTCTTATAACTGTTTAAAGCCCTTTTTTGAGGAAATTTGTTCTGTTGATAGTCCAATAAATCAAAAACTCGCGTAAACCCTGTTTTGGCGCTCTTTTTCATAGAGGATGTTTTATGATTGGTTTCTCAACATACAAGATATCATAAAGTGAATCAAAATATTCAGGAAAGCGCTGAAGATCATTATGTCCTCCATTCTTGATTTCAAAAAGTGAAATCTTTTTGGGATACATGGCCTTCAGTTTTCGGCTCTGCTTGATAGGGAATAGAATATCTTTTGTACCGTGAATGATATGTACTGGACATTCAGTGGTTTTAAGGTACTGGTCAGTCCGAATATTATACCTGAGGAATATTTTAAGGGGAATAAAAAACAAAAAACGCCTCATGGTATGGTATAGGCTGAAATAGGGGGAATCGAGGATGAGCATTTTTGGGTTATTCCATGATGCCAGCCTGGCGGCAATTCCACTCCCCAAGGATCTGCCATAAAGAATGATCTTTTCTTCCGGATATTGTTTGGACAAAAATTTATACATGTATTGAGCATCATTAAAAAGCCTGGATTGAGACCGTTTGCCTTTGCTTTTTCCAAATCCACGGTAATCGATCATTAACAGATCGTACCCATTACTTAAAAAATCTTTGGCAAATTTACCCCAACCCTTGATGCTCCTTGAATTTCCTTTCAGATAGTAAACGACCCCCAGTGAGTTGGGTACCCTGAAATGTATACCATTGATTTTGCCACCATCTTCCATTTCAAATTCGAGTTCTTCAAAAGGGAAACCATAATTATATTTAAAATTGGAAGGGAGAATTTCAGGCCTGAAGAAAATGAGATGTTGAACAAAATAAAATATAAGGCAAAAAGCGATATAGAAAAGGATTA
>Ga0102814_10000390_pt1 | contig 32497 bp, 29 predicted proteins | sample ColrivemetaGS741_FD_79112 | JGI IMG/M metagenome (GOLD analysis project Ga0102814, IMG submission 79112) | Estuarine microbial communities from the Columbia River estuary - Flood tide ETM metaG S.741 | ecosystem: Environmental > Aquatic > Marine > Intertidal zone > Estuary | place: USA...
ATTAACTTTTCGTTTAATTTTTGGACCTAAAACAAAAGCCAACAAAGATTCAAAATCATTTAACCAAGTTAATGGCAGGAGCTTATAACTCTTTGTTTTTTTTGCAAATTTCATTGAATTTGATAATTCTTTATTAGTTTTTACACTTGAAATAATTATGACTTTTTTAATTTTTAAAATTTTTGATAGTTCTTGAACAATTACACCTCCAAAAGAAACTCCAATAAGTATTGCATCTTTATGCTTTATAGTTTCAGAAAGTCTGACAACATATTTGCTAAGGGATTCATTTTTTAGAGGAGGAATCCAGCTTAAATAATGTGGAATAAAATTTTTATTTAGTTTAATTCTTTCAAAAATCAATGAATTAGCACACATTCCTGGCATAAAATAAACATGAGTTTTGTTTTTCAGAGTCATTAAAATCTATTTTTATTATCTTTGTAAAACTTTAACAAAACTAGCTAATAGATATTTAATGGGAAATATGATTATTAACGATAACTTGTTCTTGCGTCAATACGAAGTTGAAATAGAAGATGATTTAGCTATTATTGAATATGCTCTTCAAGACAGAAAAATATTTTTAACAAAACTTATTATACCATCATCAAACAAAGATGAAGATTTTGAAGAAAAATTTATAAGAGAAGTATTTGAAATCATAAAGGAAAAAAATATCAGGATAATGCCTACCTCACCTCAAGTTAGAAAATTTATCAAAAAAAACAAGGAGTTTAAAGAAATGCTTCCTATTGGTGTTAGACTATAGTTTTTAGCTCTGTATTCTTTCCAATTACTAATCCATCATTATCAATATCTTCCAGATCAAATGAAACAATCTGATCTGCTAAACTTTTTCTCCAAGCAGTCTTGATTCTTACATAATTATTAGAAAAGCCATAAATAAAACCATTTCTATTTTCAGTTTCAAACAATACATCTTTTGTGTTTCCCAATTGAGATTTATAAAATTTTCTTTTTAGTTGAACAGAAAGGGATCTTAACAACTTACTACGTTTTGATCTGATGTTTTTAGAAACAATGTTTTTAAAATTAATTGCTTCTGTATTATCACGCTCTGAATAAGTAAAAACATGAAGATATGACAAGTCTAAACTTTTTATAAAATTATAGGTTTTTAGAAAATCTTCTTCTGATTCTCCAGGAAAACCTACAATAACATCTGCACCTATACATGCGTTTGGAATGACATTTTTTATATGCTCAATTCTATTTTTATAAAGTTTACTTAAATATCGTCTTTTCATAAGTTTTAAGACAGAATCACTTCCGCTCTGCAAAGGAATATGAAAATGAGGGACGAATTTATTACTTGTGGAAACAAAATCTATAATTTCATTTGACAATAAATTAGGCTCAATTGAAGATATTCTAATTCTAGAAATTCCCTCTACTTTGTCAAGAGCACTAACCAAATCTAAGAAAGTGTTTTCATGATTTTTATTGCCAAATTCTCCTTTTCCATAATCTCCAATATTAACTCCAGTTAAGACAATTTCTTTAATTCCAGAACTAGAAATCGATTTTGCTGCATTTACAATATTTTCAAGCTTATCACTTCTTGAAATCCCTCTGGCCAAAGGTATTGTACAATAAGTACACTTATAGTCACACCCATCTTGAACCTTCAAAAAAGATCTTGTTCTTTCACCAATTGAGTAACTTGATTTATAAAAATCAGTTTCTTTTATTTCACAAGAATGAATAGAGCCTTTGTTGTTTTTTTTTAGGTCATTTAAATAATCTAATATTTTGAATTTTTCTTTACTTCCAAGAACTAAATCAACACCATTTACATTAGCTAGTTCTTCTGGTTTTAGTTGTGCATAACACCCAATAGCAATTAAAAAAGCATCTGGATTTAACTTTAAAGCTTTTGAGACATAGGATTTAAATTGCTTATCTGCATTTTCTGTAACAGAGCAAGTATTTATGACATATATATCAGAGAATTGATCAAACTTTACCACAGAATAGCCTACGTCTTCAAATTGTCTTGATATAGTTGAAGTTTCAGAAAAATTAAGCTTACAACCTAAAGTAGTTAAAGCAACCTTATGATTTTGGCTCATATAGATTTAAACTCTTAAATTAGCTTGCAAATATAGGAATCAATATCTATGATTTACAAGTCAAAGTTTTCAATACCCTTTTTAATAATAACTATATTAATAATTACAGGCTGTTCTAATAGTGTTTCGATTGATGAAAAGAAAGTTTTTAGATATAATGAACATTCTAATATTTCATCTTTAGACCCTATTTATTCGAGTACATTAAGAAATATTTGGCCAGTTAATCAAATCTTTAATGGATTAGTTCAGTTAGACGATTCATTAAAAATAAAACCAGATTTAGCAAAAAGCTGGATAATATCTAAAAACGGTTTAGAATATAAGTTTGTAATAAAAAATAAAATTTTCTTTCACTATTCTAAAACTTTTGGAAAAGATTCTACTAGAGCGGTTAATGCAGGAGATTTTGAATATAGTTTTAAAAGATTAAACGATCCACAACTAGGATCACCTGGATCTTGGGCAATGAAAAATGTAAATAGTTTTAAAGCAGAAAATGACAGTGTATTTGTTATAAAATTAAAAAAACCTTTTGCAGCTTTTTTAGGCTTACTATCGATGAAATATTTTTCAGCTGTTCCATATGAGGCAGTAAATTTTTACGGAGATAAGTTTGGTAAAAATCCTATTGGCACAGGTCCATTCAAATTTAAAAGATGGGAAGAGAATATCAAATTAGTATTAAGAAAAAACAATTTATATTTCGAAAAAGATAATTTAGGAAAAAACCTACCCTATCTTGAAGCTATTTCAGTTACATTTCTTCCTGATAAGAAAAGTGAGTTCATGGAATTTGCGCAAAATAAAATTGATTTTATTAACTCAATAGATTCGTCTTTTAAAGATAAATTAATTTCTATTGACGGAAATTTAAAAGAAGAACATTCCAAAAAAATAAAACTCATTTCAGGACCATATTTAAACACAGAATATATAGGGTTTTATCTTGGTGATAAAAAAAGTCAAGTTCATTCAAAAAAACTAAGGTTAGCTATAAACTATGCGATCGATAGAAAAAAAATGATGAAATATTTAAGAAATAATATTGGATACGCAGCAAATAATGGTTTTGTTCCATTAGGATTAAATATGGAAAATTCAGTAAATGGATTTAGATACAATTTAAAAAAGGCAAAAACATTAATTAAAGAATACAAAGCAGAAAATAATAAAGAGAAAATAGAACTTGTACTAACTAGTGATGCAAATTATTTAGATATTGTTGAGTTTATACAAAGAGAATTACAGAAAATTGATATTGACTTATCAATAAATATTGTTCCTGCTTCTGCATTAAGACAAGGTAAATCCAATGGGAAATTTGAAATGTTTAGAGCTAGTTGGATAGCTGATTATCCAGAAAGTGAAAATTATTTAAGCTTATTTTATTCAAAAAATTTAGCGCCAAATGGACCAAATTATACACACTTTAAAAACGTTGAATATGACATGCTATTTGAAAGCACTTATCAAGAACAAAATAGTGTACTTAGAAAAAGATTATATAAAAAACTAGACAGTTTAGTAATAGAAAATTCACCAATTATTCCACTATACTATGATAAAGTCATGAGATTTACTCAAAAAAATGTAGAAGGATTGACAACTAATCCAGTAAACCAATTGAATTTAAAAAAAGTATATAAAAAGTAATTTACTTTTTGATTTTGGCATATCTATTTTTAAACTTATCAATTCTACCAGCAGTATCAATAAGTTTTGTTTTACCAGTGTAAAACGGATGAGAAGTCCTAGATATCTCTAACTTTACAAGAGGATATGTTACACCTTCATGTTCAATTGAATCTTTACTTTCAACTGTTGATTTAGTAATAAAAACATCGTCATTAGACATATCTTTAAAAGCAACTAATCTGTAATTTTCTGGGTGTATACCTTGTTTCATTTTTATAATAATTGGATGCAAATTTAATTCTTTTTTATCAATTTGCAACTTTATCTAATTTATTACTAATCAAGTATTCAAATATTAGCTATTTTTACATTAAAATAAAATATTATGGAACAAATCAGTATAAAACAATATATGATTAACTACGGCTTAATTACTAGTTCAGTGTTAGTATCTTTTAGTTTAATGTTGTTTTTTTTAGAGGCTCATTATGAACAGGATTCTGTTGTACAAATCACAAACATGGTAATAACATTTGCAGGAATAACTTTGGGATGCTTAGCCTACAAGAAAGCTAATGATAATAAGATCCAAGCCGGTACAGTAAGAAAAATGGGTACTGGAATATCTTTAGTTATAGCGCTTGTGTCTATATTTTATACATTGTTTTTAACTAATGTAATGGAACCTGGTTTCATGGATAAAGTATTAGAAATTTCATACAATCAAACTATGCAAGATTATCCTGAAGCCCTTAACGGAATGGATCTTAATACATTTATAGAAAATTCCAAACCATTCACTTTTTTAACTTACCCGGCGATTTTAATTTCTACGCTTTTATTTGGATTTCTATATAGTGTTGTTCTCGGTCTTGTAATTAAAACAAAAAAACAGCTATAATTAGTTGAAAATGGATATTTCTATAGTTATTCCGCTTTTAAATGAGCAAAATTCTCTTGAAGAATTATCAAGCTCAGTATCCTCTGTTATTAATGATTTAAATCTTAAATATGAAATAATTTTAATAGATGATGGAAGCACAGATAATTCATGGAAAATTATTTCAAAAATTTGTTTAAAAAACCAACATATAAAGGGAATTAGATTTTTAAAAAACTTTGGTAAATCTCAAGCACTTTCAGCAGGCTTCAAGGCTTGTAATGGCGATGTTGTTATAACCATGGATGCTGATTTACAAGACGATCCAAATGAAATCCCTGAACTTTATAAAAAAATTAATGAAGATAATTTTGATTTAGTTTCAGGATGGAAAAAAGTTAGATACGATTCAATAATATTTAAAAATTTTCCATCGAAAATTTTCAACTGGGCTGCAAGAATAACCTCTGGATTAAAACTTAATGATTTTAATTGTGGAATAAAGGCATATAAAAAAGAGGTAATTCAAAAGGTTAAATTAACTGGAGGGATGCACAGATACATTCCTGTACTTGCGAAAAACGCAGGTTACAACAGAATTACAGAAAAAATTGTGATACATCATCCTAGAAAGCACGGAAAAACAAAATATGGAATAGACAGATTCATAAAAGGGTTTTTAGACTTAATTACATTATGGTTTATTCACAAGTTTGGAAAAAGACCAATGCATTTCTTTGGACTTATTGGGACTATAATGTTGTTAGTTGGCTTCTTTTTTTCTGCATACCTAGGAATAGATAAATTATTTCTCCAAACTTCAGGAAGGTTAATTACAGAAAGACCTGAATTTTACATATCATTAGCTACAATGATTATGGGTTCTCAGTTTTTTCTTGCCGGATTTTTAGGAGAAATCATACTTCGAAATAGAAAAATTAAAAAACAGTATATAATTACAGAAAAAATAAATGAATAAAGACTCAGTAATTGAAGAAAATTATAATAATTGGACTCAGTCTCCATTTGATACAACAACAATTAAAAATGTTAAAAGTTTAAAAAATAATAATCCGTTAGAGTTCGAAGAATCATTTTATAATAACTTATCATTTGGAACTGGTGGAATGAGAGGAATTGTTGGTATAGGCCCAAACCGTGTCAATCGATATACTTTTGGTAAGAACACACAGGGTATTTCAAACTTCATAAATAAATCTTCATCAAAAAAAGAATCTGTTGTCATAGCTTACGATTGCAGAAATCAAAGTAAAGAATTGGCTAATCAAGTAGCAGATGTTTTTAGTTCAAATGGTATTAATGTATACCTATTTAGTTCAATAAGACCTACGCCAGAACTTTCTTATGCATTAATAAAATTAAAATGTATTTGTGGTATTGTTTTAACAGCATCTCATAATCCACCCGAATATAATGGATACAAGGTATACTGGAAAGACGGTGGTCAAATTGTGCCTCCAATTGATAAAAAACTTATTGATGAAATCAATTCAGTAAAATTCACAGATATAAGCTTTAAAAGAAATAATTCTCTTGTTAATTTAATTGATACCCAAATTGATACTGATTTTATTCATGATTCAATTTCAATTGGAAAAATCGGAGTTTCTAAGAGAGAAGATTATAGAATTGTTTTTACACCAATACATGGAACATCTTATAAAATTCTTCCAGAAGTTTTGAATGGGGCTGGATTTAAAAATTTACATATTGTTAAAGAACAAGCAGTTCCAGATGGTAATTTTAACACTGTAAAATCACCTAATCCTGAAGAGCCAGAGGCCTTAAGCATGGCAATTGATTTAGCAAAAGCAGTTAATGCTGATATTGTAATTGGTACTGACCCTGATGCAGATAGAGTTGGTTTAGCTGTCAAAAACAATAAAAACGAATATTCTCTTTTGAATGGTAATCAGATGATGATCATTTTAACAGAATTTATTTTAAGCAAAAGAAAAAACTTAAATAAATCATTTTTTATCGGATCAACAGTTGTTTCAACTGCAATGATTAAAAATATAGCTGAAAGTTATAATGTTGATTTTAAAGTAGGCTTAACGGGTTTTAAGTGGATAGGGAAAATGATAAATGATTTTCCAAGCCAGAATTTTATATGCGGAGGAGAAGAAAGCTACGGTTACATGGTTGGTGATTTTGTTAGAGATAAAGATGCTATTACTTCTGCCCTAGTGGCTTGCGAAGTTGGATCGGAATGTAAATCAATGGGAATTAATTTAATTGATTATTTAATAGATTGCTACATTAAATATGGATTTTTCAAAGAAAAACTAATATCAATTGAAAAAAAAGGAGCTGAAGGTCAGAAAGAAATTAGTTCAATAATGAATAAATTAAGAAATTCTAAAATCAAATCTTTGGACGGAAGTAAATTAATATCTTTTAAAGATTTTCAATCTTCACTAGAAATAAATCAAATTAATGGTAAAATCAATAATTTAGATTTTCCTAAATCTAATGTTTTGATTTTTGAATCAGAAGACGGTACAACTGTTGCAGCTAGACCTAGCGGAACTGAACCAAAAATAAAATTTTACTTTAGTGTAAATACCATTCTCAAGTCAAAAGAAGATTATGAAAGAGTAAATCAAATTTTGAATAATAAAATAGTTAATTTAACTAAAGAATTTAATTTTTAAACATTGGAGTATTTTAAAAAAATATTCAAGTATTCAAAGCCCTTTAAAAAATATATTTTTTTGAATATATTTTTTAATATTCTTTATGCGCTATTTAGTGCATTGTCTTTTCTATCGTTGATGCCTATGCTTGAGGTTTTATTCGGAGAAAATAAAAAAACATACACCAAGCCAGAATTTGATGGAATTTATGGATTTGGAAATAATTTAGAAGGATGGCTTAATTATCAGGTTAGTAGTTTTTCTGGGGATGACCCACAAAAAGCTTTAATTTTTGTGATTGCTGCAATAATAATATTATTTTTTCTTAAGAATTTTTTCAATTATCTAGCAATGTATTTTATAACTTTTCTTAGAAATGGGATTTTAACTCATTTAAGAGGAGATGTTTATAAAAAAATAGTTAGTATGCCACTAGCTTTCTTTACTGAAAAGAAAAAAGGAGATGTAATTTCAAGGATAACTGCTGATGTGTTAGAAATTCAACATTCATTTTTATCAATTCTTGAGTTAATTGTCAGAGAGCCATTAACTATATTTTTTACAATTTCAGCAATGTTTTTAATAAGTTTCAAGCTCACAGCATTTGTTTTGATCTTTATACCAATTTCTGGATTCTTAATTTCATTAATAGGAAGATCTCTTAAAGCTACCTCAACTTTAGTTCAAAATGAACAAGCTGAGTTTTTATCGATAACTGAAGAAACTTTACACGGTTTAAAAATTATTAAAGGTTTTGTTTCAGAGCTGTTTTTTATAGAAAAATTTAATAAATCAAATAATAAATTTTACAATTATTCCAATAAATTAATAAATAGACAAAACTTAGCTAGTCCAGTAAGTGAATTCTTAGGTATTTCTGTTATTGGTGTACTACTTTGGTACGGTGGACAATTAGTTTTAATAGATCAAGAATTAAATCCAGCTGCATTTATTACTTACATGGGCCTTGCGTATGGGGTTTTAACTCCTGCTAAAGCAATTAGTAAAGCATCTTATTCAATTAAAAAAGGAAATGCAGCTGCTGAGCGGATACTTGAAATTTTAGATTCAAAATCTTCAATCATTGAAATTTTAAATCCTGTAAACAAACAATCTTTTGATTCAGAAATTTGCTTTGAAAATGTTAGTTTTAAATATGAAAATACAATTGTTTTAAAGAATATTAATTTCAAAATTAAAAAAGGTCAAACGGTTGCTATTGTTGGACAATCAGGAAGTGGAAAATCGACTATAGCCAATTTAATTCCTAGATTTTATGATGTAAATTCAGGAAAAATATTAATTGACGGTATAAATATTAAAGATATATTTAAAAAAGATTTGAGAAGTTTAATTGGTTTAGTATCACAGGACTCTATACTTTTTAATGATTCCATAACCAATAACATTCAACTTTCAAACTCTAAAAATAATGAGAAAGAAATAAAAAATTCTGCCATAATTGCCAATGCAAATGATTTTATTGAAAAACTAGAAAATAAATACCATTCTAATGTTGGAGACGGAGGCGGTAAATTATCAGGTGGACAAAAACAAAGAGTTTCGATTGCAAGAGCAGTTTTAAGAAATCCTCCAATAATGATTTTAGATGAAGCTACATCTTCATTGGACTCAGAGTCAGAGAAGTTAGTTCAAGAAGCACTAGAAAAATTAATGAAAAACAGGACATCTTTAATCATTGCTCATAGGCTATCTACTATTCAAAAAGCAGATGTTATTTTAGTTGTAAAAGATGGGGAAATTATAGAAAAAGGTAAACATGTAGAATTAATTTCTAATAATGGAGTTTATTCGAAGTTGATCAAACTTCAATCGTTTTCTTAAACTTTTCAAAAATTCCATTGTCTTATATATAAATTCAATTTAGTTGGAAAATGAATCTAAATTTATCGCCAAACTAAAAGAGAAGGGAACTCAAAATAAATATTTTGAGATTTTACTTAACAAATACAAAGAACCTATATATTGGCATATAAGAAAAATAGTTTTAGATCATGACGACGCACATGATGTTCTACAAAACACGTTTATAAAAGTATTTAAAGCAATTAATAATTTCAAAGAACAAAGCAAACTATATACTTGGATTTATAGAATAGCAACTAATGAATCTTTAAATTTTATAAAATCGAAAGCTAAAAAACATTTTAAAACATCTGAGGAAATTATGATTGCTCAAACCAATAAATTAAGAGCAGATCCTTATTTTGATGGAGATGAATTACAAATAAAATTACAAGAGTTAATAAATACACTTCCAGTAAAACAAAAATTAGTTTTTCAAATGAAATACGAGCAAGAAATGAAATTTAAAGATATTTCTGAAATTCTAGGGACATCTGAGGGTGCTTTAAAAGCATCTTATCATATTGCTGTTAAAAAAATAAAAAAAGAAATAATTAAAATTCAAACCTTTTAAGAGTTTGGTTGTCAAAGTAATAGAATGAAATCAAAAAATAATTTAAATCTTAATATTAATCGTTTCAAAACACCTAAAGGTTATTTTGATAAAATTACAATTGATGATATTAATAAAATTGAATTAGGAAATTTCAAAGTTCCTGAAAATTATTTTAAAACAATTGACATCGATTTAATTACTAATACTAATTATATAAGTAAAATAATAAATTTCAAATACAAAGAGCTTGCTTACAGTGGAATAGCTGCAGCTCTTATTGTTGGATTATTTATTAACGGATTTTTTAGTGATTCAAATTCTTTTAAAGAGGCTGAAATATTAGATTACATGAACTATGAACTAGTTGACTATTCTAATTATGACTATATAGAACTTTTTGATGTTAATGAATTTGAAATCAATTTCAATCAATTAGATGACAATGATTTTGAATACTACTTGGAAACAAGTTTTTCAGATGATCAAAATTTAAATAATGAATAATATGAAAAATTTAAAAATTCTTTTTTTACTACTTTTTTTAACTAATTTGTTAAGTGCGCAGAAAACAAAAGTAAGTCTTGAAAAAGTAGACGCTTATAAAAAAATATATCTAACTGATAAGTTGAATCTTAACTGAAAATGAATCTAAGTTTTGGATTGCTTACAATGACTATCAAGATAACTTAAGAATAGTGTACAGAGCCAAAAGACTCAAGTACAGGAAAATGAATTTGGACAGTAGTAATCTTTCAGAAACAGAATACAAACAATTTATTGACGATTTTTTAGACTATGAAAAAAAGAAAATCGACTTAAGAGCTAAATTAATAGTTGATTTAAAAGAATTCATGACCTTAAAAAAAACTGTATCGCTATTTAGAATTGAAGATGATTTTAGGAAAGAGATGATGAAAAAACTTAGATCCAAAAATAAAAAATAAATCCTATCTAATTATTACTCAAATTAGAAAGGTTAAGTTTAAAACCTATATTTGCGCAAAACTGTAAAATGCGTCTTCACAAAAATTTAGTTGTTGCTGTTATTAAAGTTCTTGATGGAGTCTTTAATCAAAATCTTTATGCTGATAAAACTATCGAAAAGGTACTTAAACTTGATAAAAGATGGGGAAGTAGAGATAGAGGATTTATAGCTGAAACAAGCTACGAGATAATTAGATGGAAAAGACTATACTCAGAAATTGCTGAGGTAAAAAGTCCTTTTAAGTACAAAGAACTTTGGAAAATATTTGCAGTTTGGGCCGTTTTAAAAGGAATTCAACTTCCAGGCTGGCCAGAACTTAACGATACACCCAACAGAAGGATAAAAGGCAAGTTTGATGAGCTTATTAAAATAAGAAAATTTAGGGAGTCAATTCCTGATTGGTTAGACAAAATTGGACTAGATGAACTCGGTGAGAAAAATTGGGAAAAGGAACTAAATGCTTTAAATCAGAAAGCATCAGTTATAATAAGGACTAACACTTTAAATACAACTATTGACAAACTTCAAGCAATTCTTTCTGATGAAGATATTCAAACTGAAAAAATAAAAGGATATCCCGAAGCACTTAAGTTAATTATAAGAAAAAATTTGTTTTTAACAGATGCTTTTAAAAACGGGTTATTTGAAATCCAAGATGCCTCATCACAATTAGTAGCACCATTTCTTCAAATAGAAGATGGTATGAAAATATGTGATGTATGTGCTGGAGCTGGTGGTAAAACTCTTCATTTATCAGCTCTATCTGAAAATAAAGGTCAAATAATTGCCATGGATATTTATAAAAATAAATTACATGAACTTAAAAGAAGAGCTAAAAGAAATAGTGCATTTAATATTGAAACTAGGGTAATTGAAAATAACAAACCTATTAAAAGATTGTATGGGAAAATTGATAGGTTATTAATTGATTCTCCATGTTCAGGTTTAGGTGTATTAAAAAGAAATCCAGGTTCTAAATGGAATCTTTCCTTAGATTTTTTAGAAAAAATTAGATCTACTCAACAGGAAATTCTAAAAAAATATGCTCCAATGATTAAAAAAGATGGAAAACTGGTTTATGCAACCTGCTCTATTCTTCCGTCTGAAAACGAACAACAAATTGATAAATTTTTAAAATCTGATATTGGAAAAGTTTTTATGAAAGAAGATGAAAAAAAAATCAGTCCAAATCAAACTGGTTTCGATGGGTTTTACATGGCTAGATTAAGCTATAAATAATGTTGTTAATAAGTAATTCAAAATCGTTATTTAAAATTTAAATTTAAGAGAAGTTTTCTGCTTTATTTCTTATATTTTTGAGCTTATAATTTAAATAAGTTCTTCAATGATTCTCTATTTTCAAGATAAATTTGAAACAATTTTCGCCGTAGATTCATCAACTAAATTAAATGACATTGATTTAAAAAAATTAGAATGGTTATTTGTAGCAAAACATATTAATCAAGCTTCTATTAATTCAAACTTTGTAGGTCCAAAAAAAACGATGATTTCTCCTTGGAGCACTAATGCAGTGGAAATTTCAGAAAATATGGCAATAACAGGAATTTTAAGAATTGAAAAATTTGTTCCTAAAAAGTCTAGTGACTACTTTGATCCTATGCTTTTTGAAGATTATTCAATACTTGACCAAAATTTATTCAAAATTTCTGCAAGTCCAAAGCCAATTATTGAAATTGAACACATTTCAGATTACAATCTAAAGGAAGGTCTTGCATTAAATCATGAAGAAGTAAATTATTTAAATGAATTGTCAAATAAATTAGGAAGAAAATTAACTGATAGTGAAGTTTTTGGGTTTTCACAGGTAAATTCTGAACATTGTCGTCATAAAATTTTTAATGGAAAGTTTGTAATTGATGGTATTGAGAAAGAAAGCTCATTATTTAAACTTATAAAAAAAACATCTAAGGAAAATCCTAATGAAATCATTTCTGCATACAAAGACAATGTAGCTTTTGTAAAAGGACCTATAGTCGAGCAATTTGCACCTAAACACGGAGACAAACCTTCTTATTTTCAAACATCTAAATTTAATTCAGTTATTTCGCTGAAAGCTGAAACACACAATTTTCCAACCACTGTAGAACCATTTAATGGTGCTGCTACTGGATCTGGTGGAGAAATACGAGATAGACTTGCAGGTGGTAAAGGATCACTTCCTCTTGCTGGTACTGCTGTTTATATGACATCATACCCAAGGTATGACGAAAAAAGACAATGGATAAAAGAAGAAAGACCATGGTTATACCAAACTCCAATTGATATTTTAATAAAAGCTTCTAATGGAGCTTCAGACTTTGGAAATAAATTTGGTCAACCTTTAATATCTGGATCAGTATTAACTTTCGAACACATTGAGAACAATAAAACACTTGGTTTTGATAAAGTTATAATGCTAGCTGGAGGAATTGGTTTTGCTAAGGAAAATCAGAGCTTAAAAGATAAACCCAGTGAAAATAATGTTATTGTTGTTTTAGGCGGAGATAATTATAGAATTGGTATGGGCGGAGCAGCTGTTTCATCAACAGAAACCGGAAAGTACAATTCTGGAATTGAACTTAATGCTGTACAAAGATCTAATCCTGAAATGCAAAAAAGAGTAGCTAATGCTATTAGAGCTTTTGTAGAATCTGACGAAAACTCTATAGTTTCAATTCATGATCATGGAGCTGGAGGACATTTAAATTGTCTTTCTGAACTTGTTGAAGAAACTGGCGGTATTATCGATTTGGATCAACTTCCAGTTGGAGACAAAACGCTTTCTGCAAAAGAAATTATTGGAAATGAATCCCAGGAAAGAATGGGGTTAATTATCCCAGAAAACAAGTATGAAAAACTTAAAACAATAGCTGACAGAGAAAAAGCTCCATGTTATAAGGTTGGTAAAATTACAAATGACGAAAAATTTAAAATTAAATCTAAAAAAAATAATTCATTACCAATAAACTTGTCGTTATCAGACTTTTTTGGAAGTTCTCCAAAAACCATAATGAATGATAAAACTATAACCACAAAATTTTCTGACAAGGATTATAGCGTAGATTTTTTTGAGAATTACTTGCACAATGTATTAAGTTTAGAATCGGTTGCATGTAAAGACTGGTTAACAAATAAAGTTGACAGGTGTGTTACCGGAAAAGTTGCAAAACAGCAATGTGTCGGATCTTTACAACTTCCTCTAAACAATTGTGGAGTCATGGCGTTGGACTATTGCGGCAAAAACGGAGTAGCAACTTCAATAGGACATGCACCACTGCCTGCATTAATTAATCCGAGAGCTGGATCAAGGTTAGCAATTGGGAAAGCGCTAACTAACATAATTTGGGCTCCGCTTGAAAAAGGTTTAGAATCTGTTACATTATCTGCAAATTGGATGTGGCCATGTAATAATCCTGGTGAAGATGCTAGATTGTATGAAGCTGTTGAATCTTGTTCAGATTTTGCAATTGGATTAGGAATAAATATTCCTACTGGAAAAGATTCTCTTTCAATGAAACAGAAATATAACGATAAAGAGGTTATATCTCCTGGAACGGTAATTATTTCAGCAGCAGCAAATTGCAATAATATTTCAAATATAATTGAACCAGTTTTTCAGCCTAATAATCAAAACATATATTACATTAATCTGGCAAATAATAATTTTAATATTGGAGGTTCTGCTTTTAGTCAAACATTAGATTTTATAGGATCTTCAACAATCGACTCTTGTGATGCTTCTTATTTTAAAAAAACATTTAATGTTTTTCAAAATCTAATAAAAGAAAATCTAATTTCATCAGGTCACGATATTAGTTCAGGTGGATTAATAACCACGATATTAGAAATGTGTTTTTCTGAAAATAATATAGGGGCAAATATTGATCTTAACCAATTTAAAGAAAAAGATTTAATAAGATTATTATTTAGCGAAAGCCTGGGTATAGTTTTTCAAGGTAAAACAGAAATTGAAGAAGTTTTAAATACAAATAATATCAATTTTATAAATATTGGAAAGGTTAGTAATAATTCTAAATTAGGACTGAAATCTAATTCTAATAATATAATTATAGATATATCTAAATACAGAGATATTTGGTTTAAAACATCCTATTTATTAGATCAAAAACAGAGTGGTAAAATCAAAGCAAAAGAAAGATTTGAAAATTTTAAAAAGCATCCCCTAAATTTTAAATTCCCTAATAATTTTAATGGAAAAATCAATCACCATAATACAAAGAAAGTAAATGCTGCGGTAATTAGAGAAAAAGGAAGTAACTCTGAAAGAGAGATGGCCTACGCTATGACTTTAGCAGGATTCGAAGTTAAAGATGTTCATATGACTGATTTGATCTCTGGAAGAGAAAATTTAGAGGATATCAATTTTATTGTAGCTGTAGGTGGGTTTTCTAATTCAGATGTTCTTGGGTCTGCAAAGGGTTGGGCTGGCTCATTTTTATACAATGAAAAAGCTAAAAAAAGTTTAATGAATTTTTACAAACGAGAAAATACGTTATCCTTAGGAGTTTGTAATGGATGTCAATTATTTGTAGAGCTTGGATTACTTCATCCTGAGCACGAGATAAAACCTAAAATGGATCACAATGATTCTAATAAATTTGAATGTATTTTTACATCTGTTGAAATACAAAAAAATGATTCAATAATGTTTAAAGATTTATCTGGCTCAAAACTAGGTATTTGGTCAGCACACGGTGAAGGAAAATTTAAACTTCCATATAAGGAAACAAATTACAATATAATAGGAAAATATGGATACAGCTCCTACCCTGCTAATCCAAATGGCTCGGACTACAATACAGCAATAATTAGCAGCTCTAACGGAAGACACATTGCAATGATGCCTCATTTGGAAAGATCAACTTTCCCTTGGAATTGGCCCTACTACCCAAACAACAGAAATGACGAAGTTTCTCCTTGGATTAAAGCATTTGAAAGTGCAAAAAACTGGATCAATAAGAGTATTTAAAAAAAATAGAAAAAATACTATGCGTGCATAGTATTTTTTTATTAAATTTGGTCAAATGGAGAAAAAAACCATAGACCAACTTCTAAGATCAACCTGGCAAGCAATTGCAAGGATGTACAATGAAGAAGCTTCTAAGTACGAATCTACAATGGCTACTGGCTTTACTCTTTTAAGTATAGACCCTAAAAAAGGTACTCCATCTACTTCACTGGGTCCAAAAATGGGAATGGAAGCTACTAGTTTATCTAGAACACTTAAAACACTTGAGGAAAAGAAATTAATTGAAAGAAGAGCTAATCCTAATGATGGGAGAAGTGTACTTATTTATTTAACTGAAAGAGGTAAGGTTAATAGAGATGTTTCAAGAGTAGCTGTTTTAAAATTCAATCAGGCTATTAAGGACGATATTGGAGAAGAAGCTTTTGAAAATTTTCATAATACTATTGAAAAAATCAATAATCTAATCAAAAATAAAAAAGTATTCAATTTTTAACTCACTAAAGAATAAAAATGAAAAGAAATATAAAAAATGTTGCAGTAATTGGATCTGGTGTTATGGGATCTGGCATAGCGTGTCATTTCGCAAATATTGGAATTAATGTTTTGCTTCTTGATATAGCCCCAAATAAATTAAACGAAAAAGAAGAAAAACTTGGACTTTCACTTGAGAGTAAAAAGTTAAGAATAGGATAGTAAATGAAATGTTTCAAAGGTGTATAAAATCAAAACCTGCTCCTCTATATCATAAAAATTTTGCCAATAGAATTGAACTAGGTAATCTTACTGATGATTTACATAAAATAAGTAAAGTAGATTGGATTATTGAAGTAGTAACCGAAAAATTAAATATTAAGCAAATTGTATTTAAACAAATTGAAGAACATAGAACTAAAGGAACACTTATAACCTCTAATACTTCAGGAATTCCTATTAAGCAAATGAATGAAGGAAGATCTGAAGATTTTAGAAAGAATTTTGCAGTAACTCATTTTTTTAATCCGCCACGATACTTAAAATTATTTGAGATTATTCCGGGTCCTGATTGCGAACCAAATACGATTGAATTTTTAAACGACTTTGGAGAAAGATTTCTTGGAAAAGATTCTGTTCTAGCTAAAGACACACCTGGGTTCATTGGAAATAGAATTGGGACTTTTGGAATGGTAAACATTTTAAATAATGTTGAAAAATTAAATTTGACAATTGAAGAAATTGATAAGTTGACTGGACCGATTATTGGAAGCCCAAAATCTGCTACTTTTAGAACAAGTGATGTAGTTGGCTTAGATACAACTGTAAATGTTGCAACTGGAATTTATGACAATTGTCCAAATGACGAGTTCAGAGAAACTTTTAAACTTCCAGAATACATTTATAAAATGTTAGAAAATAAATGGCTTGGTTCTAAAACTGATGGTGGATTTTATAAAAGAGTTAAAGATGAAAACGGAAAATCAACAATTCTTTCTTTAGATTTAAAAACTTTAGAATATTCACCTGTTAAAAAAGTATCTTTTGAAACTTTAAATAGTGCTAAAAAAATTACGAAAGTCATTGACAGGTTTTCAATATTGATTAATGGAACTGACAAAGCAGGAGAGTTTTACAGATTCAATTTTGGTACAATGTTTTCATACATTCAAAACAGAATTCCTGAAATCTCTGATGAACTATATAGAATTGATGATGCATTAAGAGCAGGATTTGGATGGAAAAATGGACCGTTTCAAATTTGGAATTCAATTGGTATAAAAAAAGGTGTTGAAATAATGGAATCTTTGGGGCACAAACCAGCTAAATGGGTTTCTGAAATGATAAATAATAATATTGATTGTTTTTATAAAATTGAAAATGGTAAAATAAAATATTATGATTTGAACTCTAAATCTTTTCTTATTAAACCAGGTCAAGATTCCTTAATAATTCTTAATAATTTAAATAAAAGTTCAATCGTTTGGGAAAACAGTGATTCAATAATTAAAGATTTAGGAGATGGTGTGTTGAATATAGAATTTAGAACTAAAATGAATACTCTTGGACAAGGAGTGTTAATGGGTTTAAATAAAGCTGTTGATTTAGCCGAGAAAAATCACAGAGGAATAGTAATTGGAAATGAAGGATCACATTTTTCTGCAGGAGCAAATTTAGGAGCGATATTTATGGCAGCTGCCGAACAAGAATATGATGAAATTAATTTAGCAATAAAATACTTTCAAGACAGTATGATGAAATTAAGATATTCTAATATTCCTGTAATTGCAGCTCCTCACGGTCTTACATTAGGAGGAGGTTGTGAAGTAACAATGCATTGTGATAAAGCGGTAGTTTACAGTGAAAGTTATATTGGTTTAGTTGAAGTAGGTGCTGGACTAATTCCTGGTGGAGGCGGTTGTAAAGAAATGGCACTAAGAGCTTCAAAAAAATTTAGTAAAAATGATGTTGAACTTAATGTTCTACAAGAATATTTTTTAAATATTGGAATGGCTAAAACATCTACTTCAGCTCACGAAGCAATTGATTTAGGCTATTTAGAGCCAAATAATGATACTATAATAATGAATAAAAATCATCAAATTTCAATAGCTAAAAAGCAAGCAATTTTAATGTCAGACTATGGTTATTTACCACCTTGCAGTGAAAAAAATATTAAAGTTTTGGGAAAACAGGCGTTAGGAATGTTCATGGTTGGTACTGACACAATGAAAGCCGGAAAATATATTTCTGAACATGATCAAAAAATTGCTAATAAAATTGCATATGTTATTAGCGGAGGAGATTTATCAAAAGCAACATTTGTAAATGAACAATATTTATTAGACTTAGAAAGAGAAGCTTTTCTTTCTCTCTGTTCTGAAAGAAAAACACTAGAAAGAATACAGCATATATTAAAAACAGGTAAACCTTTAAGAAATTAAATTATGAAAGAAGCATATATAGTTAAAGCTTATAGAACAGCTGTTGGAAAAGCGCCAAAAGGATTATTTAGATTTAAAAGACCTGACGAACTTGCGTCAGAAACAATTAATCATATGATGGGTGAAATTCCTGAACTTGATAAAACTAGAATTGATGATGTAATAGTTGGAAATGCAACACCTGAAGCAGAACAAGGTCTAAATATAGGAAGAGTAATTTCTTTAATGGGATTAAAAGTAGAGGACGTTCCTGGTGTTACGGTTAATAGGTATTGTGCATCAGGTTTAGAAACTATAGCAATGGCTTCTGCAAAAATTAAATCTGGAATGGCTGAATGTATTATAGCTGGAGGAGTTGAAAGCATGAGCTTTATACCCATGGGAGGATATAAACCTGTGCCAGACTATGCTATTGCTCAACAAGGCAAAGAAGATTATTATTGGGGAATGGGTTTAACTGCTGAGCAAGTTGCACAACAATTTAATGTTAACAGAGAAGATCAAGATGAATTTGCATTAAATTCTCATTTAAAAGCAGTAGATGCTATTTCAAATGGTAAATTCAAATCTCAAATAGTTCCAATAAAAGTTAAGGAAACATATCTTGATGAAAATGGGAAAAAGGCATTTAGAGAATATATTGTTGATACTGATGAAGGACCTAGAAAAGATACAAATCTTAAGGTTTTAAATAAACTTAGACCAGTTTTTACCATGAATGGTAGTGTAACAGCAGGAAACTCTTCCCAAATGAGTGACGGTGCAGCATTTGTTTTAATAATGAGTGAAAAAATGGTTAAAGAATTAAATGTTGAACCAATTGCTAGACTTGTTAACTATGCAGTTGCTGGTGTACCTCCAAAAATAATGGGGATTGGTCCAGTTAAAGCTATTCCAAAAGTTTTAAATCAAGCTAAAATGAAAATTGATGATATTGAACTAATCGAGCTAAATGAAGCTTTTTCATCTCAATCATTAGCAGTAATAAGGGAGTTAAATTTAAATCCTGAAATAATCAATGTTAACGGAGGCGCTATCGCTCTGGGTCATCCATTGGGGTGTTCTGGAGCAAAATTATCTGTCCAATTATTCAACGAAATGAGAGATAGAAAATCAAAATATGGAATGGTTACTATGTGTGTTGGAACAGGGCAAGGAGCAGCAGGAATTTATGAATTTTTAAATTAAAATATTGTTATGAGTACAAATGAAAAAAATATAACTAGAGGAGGCGAATTTATAATTAAAGAAACTGATTGTGAAAATATCTTTTCACCAGAAGATTTTTCTGAGGAACAACTAATGATGAAGCAAGCCGTTTCAGATTTTATCGATAAAGAAGTTATGCCTCATAGAGAAAGGTTTGAAAACAAAGATTATAAATTAACTGAAGATACTATGAAAAAAGCTGGAGATCTAGGCTTTTTAGGCGTAGCAGTTCCAGAAGAGTATGGGGGAATGGGAATGGGATTTGTTTCAACAATGTTAGTATGCGAGACTATTTCAGGAGCTGTAGGTTCTTTATCAACAGCATTTGGAGCACATACTGGAATTGGTACAATGCCAATAGTTCTTTATGGAAATCAAGAACAAAATAAAAAGTTTGTTCCGAAACTTGCAAGTGGAGAAATATTCGGATCGTATTGTTTGACTGAACCAAGTGCCGGATCAGATGCTAACAGTGGAAAAACAAAAGCAGTTTTGAGTGAAGATGGAACTCATTACAAAATTACAGGTCAAAAAATGTGGATTTCAAATGCTGGATTTGCAAAATTATTCATTGTTTTTGCTAGAATCGAAGATGATAAAAACATAACAGGATTTATAGTTCCAAACGAAGATGATAATGGAATTACATTAGGTGATGAAGAAAAAAAACTCGGTATACATTCATCATCAACTAGACAAGTATTTTTCAATGAAACAAAAGTTCCAGTTGAAAATATGCTTTCAGAGAGAGGAAGTGGATTTAAAATAGCAGTAAACTCATTAAATGTAGGTAGAATAAAATTAGCAGCAGCATGCCTAGATGCTCAAAAAAGAGTGACATCATATGCTGTACAATATGCCAGCGAAAGAATTCAGTTTAATACAAAAATTATTGATTTTGAGGCTATTAAAGAAAAAATTGCTATCATGGCTACGGACACTTATGTAGGTGAATCAGCAACATATAGAGCTGCTAAGGATATTGAGGATCGAATTAAAATTAGACATGATAGTGGTAATAGCTTTCAGGAATCAGAGCTTAAGGGAGTAGAAGAGTATGCCATTGAATGTTCATTATTAAAAGTAGCTATAAGTGAGGATATGCAGAATATTGCTGATGAAGGTATTCAAGTATTCGGTGGTATGGGCTTTTCAGCTGAAACCCCGATGGAAGGTGCATGGAGAGACTGTAGAATTGGTAGAATATACGAAGGTACTAATGAAATAAATAGAATGTTAAGCGTTGGAATGTTAATCAAAAAAGCGATGAAAGGTCATATTGATTTTATCAATCCGGCCACTAAAGTAGCTGATGAATTGATGGGAATTCCATCATTTGAAGTGCCTGATTTGACTGAACTATTCGCTCAAGAAAAATTAATATTAAAAAATCTTAAAAAGGTATTTCTAATGTTAGCCGGGGCTGGAATAAAAAAATTCGGAGAAAAACTTGAAGAGCATCAACAAATGTTATTAGCAGTATCAGATATTCTAATCGAAATATATATGACAGAATCTGCACTATTAAGAACTGAAAAAAATTGTAATAGACTTGGAAAAGAAACTCAAACTAACCAAATTGCTATGACTCAGTTATATCTTTATAAAGCTGTGGATATTATACAATCAAAAGGAAAAGAAGTGATAGTGTCTTTCGCATCAGGAGATGAACAAAAAGGATTATTGATGGGACTTAAAAGGTTTACAAAATATTACGAATATCCAAACGTTATTAAATTAAAGAATAATATTGCAGACAAACTAAAAGAAGAAAATAAATATTGTTTTTAACAAATTAAAAGTTTTTGCATTAAATTTAGGCATGAATTATTTCAAAATCATACCTATTTTAATTTTTACTTCATTATGTTATTCGCAAAGCGAAGAAAATTATTACAATATTATTGATTCAATTTCCGAAAATAGAATTGAAAGTGATATTAAAAAATTAGTGTCATTTGGAACAAGGCATACATTAAGTGACACTTTATCAAATACAACAGGAATTGGCGCAGCGAGAAGGTGGATAAAGAAATCTTTTAAAGATATTTCCACAAATTGTAATAATTGCTTAGAGGTTTTTTATCAAAAAAATTATTTCGTAAAAAACAAAAGAAGATTAATCAAAGATGTTTGGATTAATAATGTAATTGCTATTCAAAAAGGATTAGTTAATCCTAACAGATATATAATCATGAGTGGTGATATTGATAGTAGAATCAGTGATCCTAACAACTACACATCACCATCCCCTGGCGCAAATGATAATGCTTCCGGAATGGCTGGGGTAATTGAAGCAGCAAGAGTATTAAGCAAATATAAATTTGATAACAGTATTATATACGTAGGGTTATCAGGTGAGGAACAAGGTCTATATGGTGGAGCTGGACTGGCTAATTATGCAAAAAAAAATAATTGGGAAATTATTGGAATATTAAATAATGATATGATTGGAAATATTGAAGGTGTTGACGGTGTAATTGATAATTTTAGTTTTAGAATATTCTCTGAACCCACTCCAGCTAATGAATCAGAAGTGTCTATTAGAAGAAGAAGGTTTTATGGTGGAGAAGTTGATGGTAATTCAAGACAACTTGCAAGATACATTCATAATACAGTTCGTAACTATATGCCAGAAATGAATCCAATGATGATATACAGATTGGATAGGTTTGGAAGAGGGGGGCATCACAGACCATTTAATGACTTAGGATATGCTGGTGTAAGAATAATGGAGGCACACGAAAATTACAATAGACAACATCAAGATATTAGAACTGAAAATGGTATCGAATATGGTGATGTTATCTCTGGAGTTAATTTTAATTATGCAAAAAAACTAACAGCAGTAAATGCAATAAATTTAGCAAGCTTAGGTTGGAGTCCAGAAGAACCGAAAAATGTAAAAATTGGAGGCGCGGTAAAACCTTCTACAAAGCTTAAATGGGAAAAACCAAAAAACTCTAAAATATTAGGTTATAAATTATATTGGAGAAAAACCACCTCAGCTTTTTGGGAAAATAGTAGGTTTGTTGGAGATACTAATGAATTTACTTTAAAGGGAATAGTTATAGATAATTTTTTATTTGGAGTTTCCAGTGTTGGCACTAATAATCAAGAAAGTATTATAGTATTTCCAAAAGATGTATTCAATTAAATTTTGATACAATTTTATTAAAATTATCTGGATCTGTATCACCCTCGGTATTAAACAAAAGAATTTTTGAATCTTGATTTATATTAAGATGTTTTTTTAATTCATTGCATTTTTCAAAGTCTAGAACTTTAATTAAACCAGCTAAACCAGCTGCACCAGATGCTCCTGAGATTATTTTAATATCATTTGCGATTGGATTGTAAAATTGTCTCATCGCTTTTTTAACTTCTTTATCAGATATTTTAATAACAGCATCACATCCACTCTTAATAATTTCCCAAGCATTTTTAGAAGGAATTCCACAATTCAAACCAGCCATAATAGTATTAAACAAAGTATTAGGAGATATCCTATTACCATTTTTAAAAGATTCAAAAACGCCACACGATTCTTCAGGCTCAACTAAAACTATTTTTGGACGATTTTTCTTATAATAATTTAAATAATACCAAATACAAGAGGAAGCCCAACTTCCAACACCACATTGTAAAAAAATAACATCAAATTTAGATTTAATATTAGTTTTGGTTGGGAACTCAATTTCCTTAAAATGAGTTAGATAACCAGACATAATTAGAGATGGAATTTCTTCATAATTTTCCCATGAGGCATCTTGAACCAACTTCCAGCCATTTTCATCACATTTTTTAGATGCATACGCACAGGTTTCCTCATAATTTAAATCAAGCTGATAAACAATTGCATTAAATGATTTGATAGCCTTAATTCTATTTATTGATGTATCTTTTGGTACAAAAACAACTGTTTTTTTATTGAACTTTTTAGCAGCCCACGCTACACCTTTTCCATGATTACCGTCCGTAGCCGTACAGAACACATCAGTTTTTGAGTTTTTTTTTAAAATCTCATAAAGTGCGTAAGTTGAACCCAAAACTTTAAAAGCATCTAAACCAAATCTATTTGATTCATCTTTAACATAGATATTGTTCAAGCCTAAATGATTAGACAAAGAATTTAGTTGAATAAGTGGGGTCTTATTGTAGTAATCTTGCTTTATATGAAATTGATAAGAGTTACTATTTTTGAGTATTAAATGTGTAAGATTATTATCTAATTTATTTGAGCAATTATTGATAATAAAATCATTCATTAATCTAAGCTGAAACCATTTTTTTTCATCCAATCATCATTATATATTTTTCCTATATATCGACTTCCTGAATCATGTAGTAAAACTACAACAACATCATTTTTTTTAAAATTATGTTTTAATTGTAAGACACCTTTAACAGCTGCACCACATGAATTACCAGCAAAAATACCTTCTTGTTTAGCCAATTTTCGTGTATAAACTGCAGCATCTTCATCTGTCACTTTTTCAAAACCATCTATCAAATCAAAATTTACATTTTTAGGTAGAATATCCTCCCCTATTCCCTCTGTTATATAAGGGTATATTTCGTTTTGATCAAAAATTCCAGTTTCGTGATATTTTTTAAATACAGATCCGTATGTATCAATTCCCCAAATTTTAATTTTTGGATTTTTTTCTTTTAAAAATTTTGCTACTCCAGAAATTGTTCCACCAGTACCAACTCCAACTACAAAATGTGTTATTTTACCATCTGTTTGATTCCATATTTCAGGTCCAGTAGTTTCATAATGAGCAATAGAATTTGAAGGATTATCATATTGATTTACATACCAAGAATTAGGTGTTTCTTCTCCGATTCTTTTTGATGTGGAATAATATGATTTTGGATCTTCAGGTTTTACATTAGTTGGGCAAACAACAACTTTAGCACCCACAGCTCTTAAAACATCAAATTTTTCTTTTGATTGTTTATCAGTTGAGACACATATTAATTTATATCCTTTTACAATTGCAGCTAATGCTAAACCCATACCAGTATTTCCAGATGTACCCTCAACAATAGTATATCCTGGCTTCAAACGACCATCATTTTCAGCATCTTCAATCATTTTTAAAGCCATTCTGTCTTTTATTGAACTACCTGGATTAAAAAATTCGACTTTTGCTAAAACTAAAGCATCTATATTCTTTGTTAAATTATTTAATTTTATAAGAGGAGTATTTCCAATTGTTTCTAAAATATTTTTGTAATAATTCATATAGTTTTGCAAATGTAATAATATACATGGTTATTACATTAAAGCAAATTTCTTTATTTAGTTCTTATTGAGTTTGAAGGAGAAATTCTTGTAATAATATATGATGGTATAATCAACATTAAAAAACAAAAAAACAATACCCCTAAATTCAATACTACAAGCGATAAAAAATTATAGTCAAATGGAAACTCAGAAACATAGTAAGTTTGGGGATCTAATTTTATAAATCCTGTGAGATTCTGAAAAAATATTATTCCAGTCCCAATAAGATTTCCGATTAATAAGCCTAAGCCTATTAAATAGGTTCCATTAATTAAAAAAATAGATCTAATTGATTTATTAGAAGCTCCAATAGTTTTAAGGATACCAATAACTGTTGTTTTTTCTAAAACAGTAACTAAAAGAGCTGTAATCATATTGATTCCTCCAACAAGAATCATAATAATAATTATTAGTAAAACATTAAAATCAAACAAAGACATCCAATTAAAGATTTCTGGAAACTTCTCATTAATTGACATAACACTTATATTAGGGGGAGTTTGATTATATAAATCATCAGAAACATCATTTGTATAAGAATATTTTTTTAAAAATATTTCTATATTTCCAAACTCATCTTTAGTCCACTTGTTCATTTTTTGAACATGCCTTATATCACCGAAAAAATATACTTCATCAAACTCTGTAAGTCCAGAACTATAAATTCCAACAACCTTAAAAATTCTTTTATTAGGATTAGAGGCTGAACTTGATTTAAAAAAAGTAGCTTCAAATTTATCATCTAAATTAATTAACAATTTTTTAGATAAATTTTCAGAAATCAACACTTCATTAGAAACATCATTATTTAAAGAAGGAACTCTGCCTGTAGTAATATAATTTGAAAAGTTTTTCCAATTAAAATCTGCTGACAGCCCTTTAAAAACAACTCCTTCAAAACTTTTTCCTTTAATAATCAAAGCTGATTTATAAGCTACTTTTTCAAAGTATTTAATTCTATTATTACTTAATAAATTATAATCAAAATCATTGTTTAAAGGGTTTATTGAGGAAAAAGAAGAATTATTCTCAAAGTCTGACACCGATATATGTCCAAAAAAAGACGAAACCTTAGATTCTATAGTTTTCTGTAAACCAACGCTAGATGATATAGAAATAATCATCATTACTATTCCAATTACAATTGATAATATTGATATTTTTATTATTGGAGATGAAACGGTATTTTTATATGGCTTTGATTTTATAAATCTTTTAGCCATATAAGATTCAAAATTCATGTTTATGAAATTTAATTTAGTAAAATATAAAATTACCTTTTTTTTAATATTTAATGTATTATGTAACTTTTCTTTTTCTCAAAACATAAATTATAACAGCGTTGGAGCAAATGAAACCAATAATTATCTTAAAGATTTAATTAATTTAAAAGTAGGATTAGTCGGTAACCACACATCACTTATACAAAAAAAAAATGGAAAATATATTCATATTGTTGATTCATTAATTTCTTTAAAAATTGAAATCAAAAGAATTTTTTCTCCAGAACACGGTTTTAGAGGTACGGCAGATGCAGGAGAATTAATTAACAATAATATCGATTCAAAAACAGGAATAGAAATAATTTCATTGTATGGGAAAAATAAAAAACCAACTAACAATCAGCTACTAGGAATTGATGTGTTAGTCTTTGACATTCAAGACGTCGGAGCAAGATTTTACACATACATCTCAACTCTTCATTATGTAATGGAAGCTGCTGCAGAAAACAATATTAAATTAATAGTTCTTGACAGACCTAATCCAAATGGTCATTACGTTGATGGTCCCGTGAGAAAATTAGAATTGAAAAGTTTTATTGGCATGCATCCAGTTCCAATTGTACATGGAATGACGATTGGAGAATATGCTTTAATGGTAAATAATGAAGGTTGGTTAAACAATAAAGTTAAATGTGATTTAAAAATAATTCAAATGAAAAATTATAATAGATATTTGAATTATAATCTTCCTGTTAAACCTTCTCCTAATTTACCAAATCAAAAATCAATTAACCTATACCCTAGTCTATGCTTGTTTGAAGGCACTAATGTGAGTATTGGACGTGGAACAAATTTACAATTTCAAACAATTGGACATCCAAACTGGAAGAATTATTATTTTACTTTTACCCCCAAGTCAATGCCTGGTGCAAAACATCCTAAACATATTAATTCTAAGTGCTATGGGTTAGACTTAAGAAAACATAAAAAACTCAGTGAAATAAACTTAAAATGGCTAATATTAGCATATAAAAATTCTAAAAATAAAACTTCTTTTTTCTTAGAAAGCTTTGACAAACTTGCGGGAACATATGAGTTAAAAAAACAAATAATTGGTGGTAAAACTGAAAAACAGATTAAAAAAAGCTGGATAGGTGATTTGGAAAAATTTAATGCTGTAAGAGCAAAATATTTATTGTATGACTAGGGAATATTTAAATATTTATGGGTTTGTAAAGAAACTTTCCATTTAGGGTTTTTCATTACATAATCGACAATAATTGGCATAACTTTTTCTCGTTTACTCCACTCAGGCTGAAGATATAACAAGCAACTACTTGAAACTTTTTTTGATTCATTTTCAGCAAATTTTAGATCATCTAAATTGTAAATTATCATTTTTAACTCATCTGCTTTTGAATAAATTTTGTTTAGAGGGTTTTTATTTTTTTTGGGACTCAAACAAATCCAATCCCAAATTCCAGAAAATTTGTAAGCACCAGATGTTTCTATATGAGTTCTGATATTATTATCTTTTAAAAGTTTTGTTATAGGACTCATATCCCACATTAAGGGCTCCCCTCCGGTTACAACAACAGTGTCAGAATTTTTTTTGACATTTGAGACAATTTCATTAATATTTGTAGGAGGATGTATCTTAGAGTCCCAGCTATCTTTAACATCACACCAATGACACCCTACATCACAACCACCTAGTCTAATAAAAAAAGCGGCAGAACCTTTGTGATAACCTTCTCCTTGAATTGTATAAAATGATTCCATTAAAGGCAGAAGAAGTCCCTTATCAATTAATTCTTTCTCATTGTTTAAATTCACTTGACAAATATATAAGATAAAATCAATTTGTATTTAAACTAATTATTACATTTAAATAAATTTAAAAAATGAAAAAATATCTAATAATTTCATTAATAATTTTTATTGTTGGATGCTCATCTGATGAATATAAAATTGAAAAAGGTAAAATCGGAAAATTAAATACAGAAATTAAAGTTCAACAACTTGATTCAATATATAAAAATGATTCAATTGTAAAAAGAATTGGCGAAGGAGATTATATGTTCTCTGGTGATGATAAATATTTAGTTTTTGATTCTAATAAAAATCACTTGCTTACCCTAACTCCAAGAAATCAACATGATAATAACGAAACTATCGAAACTATCGAAATAGTAAGTAGTTTTTTTAAAACAGACAATGGAGTAACTATTGAAAGTACATTTGGGATGATTGAAAAACATCATAAAATAAATTCTATTCAGAATACCATAAATAATTTAATTATATATGTAGATGAAATTGATGCTTACTTCATTATTGATAAACAAAATTTACCAATAGATTTGAGATTAGGTACCGAAAAAATTATTAAAAGCATAAACATACCCCCCGAAAGCAAAATAAAAAGATTTATGATTGGGTGGAATTAAAAATACAAATTATCAAAAAACTATCTCCTTTCCACCTAGCAATTCCCGTAAACAACCTTGAACAAAATAGAATCTTTTATAAAGAAGTATTAGGATGTTTTGAAGGAAGAAGTGGTGATCACTGGGTTGATTTTGACTTCTTTGGACATCAACTTGTAATTCATTTAGATCATAATACTAAAAATGAAAACTCTAATCCAGTTGATGGAAAAGATGTGCCAATACCTCACTTTGGGGTCATACTTGAATGGAAAATTTTTCAAGAGTTTGCAAAAAAGCTTAAAAAAAGAAAAATCGAATTTATTATTGAACCTTACATAAGATTTAAAGGGTGTACTGGCGAACAATCTACAATGTTTTTTAAAGACCCCTCAGGAAATGCTTTAGAATTTAAATCATTTAAAGAACCAAGTCAAATATTTGCTAAATAGAAATTTTTCTGGAAAGTAAAGTATTTTTTAACAACATAGCTATTGTCATGGGACCAACTCCACCTGGAACAGGTGTGATATAACTTGCTTTAGATTTCATTGACTCAAAATCTACATCTCCCTTTATTACGTATCCCTTTGTTGAATTATCATCTTTTACCCTAGTAATTCCAACATCAATTATAACAACTCCGCTCTTTACCATATTACTTTTTACAAATTCAGGTATTCCAAGAGCTGAAATAATAATATCTGCACTTCTAGTATAACTTTCTAAATTAATAGTTCTGCTGTGCACTACAGTAACAGTTGAATCACCAGCTTCTCCTTTACTATTCATTAAAATACTAATTGGTCGACCAACAATATGACTCCTACCAATTACAACAGTATGTTTTCCTGAGGTTTCAATTTCATATCTTTTTAAAAGTTCCATTATACCGAAAGGTGTAGCTGGAATAAAAGTTTCCATATTTAAAGCCATTTTTCCAAAATTCGTAGGATGAAAACCATCAACATCTTTGTTAGGATTTATAGCCATTAAAATATTCTCTTCATTTATATGCTTTGGTAGTGGTAATTGAACAATAAAACCATCTATTTCATTATTATTATTTAATAAATTGATTTCATCAATAAGTTTGTTTTCAGTAATTGAAGATGGAAGTTTTATTAAAGTTGATTCAAATCCAACTTGATTACATGACCTAACCTTGCTTCCAACATAGGTTAAACTAGCGCCATCTTCTCCAACAATAACTGCTGCCAAATGTGGAGGTCTTTGTCCTTTTGATATAATTAGATCTACCTCTTTTTTAATTTCAAGTTTAATTTGATTTGATATTTCTTTTCCGTCTATAATTTTCATAATAATTTATTTCATTCCTTTCATCATTTGCATAAGCTTATTTGAACCTCCACTTTGCATCATTTTCATCATTTTAGACATTTGTTCAAATTGTTTTAAAAGCTTATTAAGTTCTTGAATTTCTAATCCACTTCCGTTTGATATTCTTTTCTTTCTACTATTATCAATAATTTTGGGGTTTGAGCGTTCTTTTGGTGTCATAGAGTAAATCAAAGCTTCAATATGCTTAAATGAATCATTATCAATTTCAGCATCTCCAACGGCTTTACTAGCACCAGGTATCATACCTACCATATCTTTGATGTCTCCCATTTGTTTTATTTTTTTTATTTGATCTAGAAAATCATCGAGACCAAATTGACTTTTTGCAATTTTTTTGCTTAAAATTCGTGCTTGTTTTTCGTCATAAACATTTTGTGCTTTTTCTACTAAGGAAACAATATCACCCATTCCAAGTATTCGGTCAGCCATTCTTTCTGGATGAAAAACATCAATTGCATCCATTTTTTCACCAGTTCCAATAAATTTTATTGGCTTATCAACTATCGATTTTATTGATAAAGCTGCCCCTCCTCTTGTGTCACCATCAAGTTTAGTTAAAATAACACCATCAAAATTTAATATATCATTGAAAGTCTTAGCTGTATTAACAGCATCTTGACCCGTCATTGAATCAACAACAAATAAAGTTTCTTGAGGATTAACCGCGTTATGAATATTTTTAATTTCATTCATCATTTGATCATCAACAGCTAATCTTCCAGCAGTATCTATTATAACTAAATTTTTTCCAATTTTTTTTGCATATGAAATTGAATCTGATGCAATTTTTACTGGGTTTTTTTCTGATTCATCGCTGTATACATCAACTCCAATTTGTTCTCCAAGAATTTTTAATTGTTCTACAGCAGCAGGTCTATATACATCACAAGCTACTAACAAGGGGATTTTGTTCTTTTTTACTTTTAAATACTTTGATAATTTTCCAGAAAAAGTAGTTTTTCCAGATCCTTGCAAACCTGACATCAAAATAACGGTAAATGAGTTTGACAGGTTAATTCCCTCTGCATTACCACCCATTAATTGGGTCAATTCGTCCTTTACAATTTTCACCATTAGTTGACCAGGGTTGACAGTTGTCAAAACATTTTGCCCAATAGCTTTATTTTTAATATTAATTGTAAATTCTTTTGCTGTTTTAAAGTTTACATCAGCCTCAAGTAAAGCTCTTCTAACTTCTTTTAATGTTTCCGCAACATTAATTTCAGTTATTTTTCCTTGTCCTTTTAAAATTTTTAAGGCTGAGTTAAGCTTATCTGTTAAATTATTAAACATTTAAATTTTTATTAAATTACATTTTGTCAGGAACTTTTATTCCAAGTAATAGCATTGAAGATTTAATAATTAAACCGACTTTGTAACTTAAGCTTAATCGGAATAATTTAACTTCATTGTTTTCAATTTTTGAGATTTTTGTTGTTTGATAATAAGAGTTAAAAGCTTTTACAAGTTCATATGTGTAATTAGCTATTAATGCAGGATTCAAATTATCAGCAGAGGATTTTATTAAGTCTGGATATTGAGTTAATAATTTTAATATTAGTTTCTCTTTTGTATTAATTTCTAAATTATCATTTACCGAACTATTTTCATAAGCTTCCTTTCTCAAAAGTGATTGAATTCTTGCATATGTATACTGGATAAAAGGTCCTGTATTTCCATTAAAGTCAATTGAATCATTAGGATCAAACAAAATTCTTTTTTTTGGATCGACTTTAAGTATATAATATTTTAGGGCTCCAAGACCAATCGTGTGATTCAAAGTGTTTTTTTCATCATTACTCAGTCCATCAAGCTTTCCAAGGTCACTAGATAATTTAGAAGCATTATTTACCATTTCAGAAATTAATTCATCTGCATCCACAACTGTTCCCTCTCTGCTTTTCATCTTTCCAGAGGGTAAATCAACCATACCATAACTTAAATGAAACAAATGATTTGACCATTTAAAACCTAGTTTTTTTAAAACCTTAAACAAAACATTAAAATGGTAATCCTGTTCATTTCCCACAGTATATATTAATCCACTCATCTCAGGATTGTCCTTGTATCTTTTGTAAGCTGTACCTAAATCTTGAGTCATATAAACAGAAGTGCCATCTGATCTCAACAATAACTTTTCATCAAGACCTTCATCTGATAAATCAATCCAGACAGAACCGTCATCTTTTTTATAAAAAATCTGTTTATCTAAACCTTGTTTAATTATTTCCTTTCCAATAAGATAAGTATCACTTTCATAATACAATGAGTCAAAATCAACTCCAAGATCATTATAAGTTTTGTTAAAACCTTTGTACACCCATCCGTTCATTAATTTCCAAACATTAATAATTTCTTTATCACCCGCTTCCCATTTTTTTAATAAATCCTTGGC
>Ga0102814_10000392_pt1 | contig 32462 bp, 33 predicted proteins | sample ColrivemetaGS741_FD_79112 | JGI IMG/M metagenome (GOLD analysis project Ga0102814, IMG submission 79112) | Estuarine microbial communities from the Columbia River estuary - Flood tide ETM metaG S.741 | ecosystem: Environmental > Aquatic > Marine > Intertidal zone > Estuary | place: USA...
GATGATGGTTATGTAATGAGTCCTTATGCTTGGTCCAAAGCTCGTAATACTGAATTGGTAAAACAATATGGTGAGTGGTTTGGGATTGATTATGCAATTACATACTTTTATAATGTATATGGACCCAGAGAAATAAAAGATGGACCATACGCGACACTTATTGCAAAATATGCAAAATTAAAATCTGATGGCAAGGCTCTACCAATTGTAATGCCTGGTACCCAGGAAAGAAATTTCACTTATATAGATGATATTGTAGACGCTCTAGTACTGATAGGTGACAAGGGACAGGGCGATGAATATGGTATTGGCCATCCAGAAAAATACACTGTGGCGGATGTAGCTAGAATGTTTAACACTCGTACCAAACAACTACCACCTAGAAAAGGCAATCGTATGTCTGCTAGTGTCATCACAGAAAAAACACGGGACCTAGGCTGGTCTCCAAAACACAATCTAAAAACTTATATAAATAAGTTGATAGATAATGGTTGACATTATGTACAAAATAGTGTATAATGGTACAACAAATGAGGAATTTATATTATGAAGCACTGCATTATTGACTTTGAAACAATGGGTATTGATACCAATAACTGTGTCGTCATAGACATGTCAGCATTGGTATTTGATTGGGACAAATTTACTTCCGACAAACCATACAATTTCGGCGACATTCAGTCAGTCCAAAAATACAAATTCGATATTAGAGAACAAGTTTCTCTATACAATTTTACTATTGATAAAAGCACTGTTGCATTCTGGGAATCACAACCATCTGATGTTCGTAAGAATATCGTACCGAAAGCAACAGATATCAGCTTAGAACAATTTGCTGAACAGTTTATATCATACCTAATCCCACACGGAAAAATCTCTAACTGGTGGTCAAGAAGTAATTCTTTCGATCCGATTATACTATGGAGATTATTTGATGCAATTGGAAAGAAAAATCAAGTGATGGAATATCTGCCACATTGGTCCCTTAGAGATACAAGATCTTGGATTGATGCGAAATTGGATTTCCCTCGCAAGAATGGATTCTGTCCTATCGAAGATACACAACTTTGGGATAAAACTTTTAAAGCACACGACAGTGCCTGGGATATTTTAGCTGATGTGTTAAGATTACAGGCAATTGAACGTGCAGAAAAACTTGATTAATTTTATATTATGGAGACAAAATGGAACAAGCAACAAACATTAGAGCGTTTAAAACGCCAAGGCAGATGAAACTTACCATGCCAGGATTAAACTTAAAACTTGGAATTATCGGCAGAGGTTTTGTCGGTGGTGCAGTAGCGAATGGATTTGAAACTGATACAGTAGATACTTTCGTAGTTGACCCACGATTTTCAGAACTTACTGCAATGGATTTGGTAGAATTAAATCCTGATGTAATGTTTATTTGTTTACCGACACCAACAAGGAAAACAGCAACAGCTGATGGCCCAGTAGGTAGTGTAAACGCAGACCTTATTAGAGACACACTAAAAACTCTTAATAAAGAAAAATACGAGGGCGTTGTTGTAGTTAAATCAACAGTCGCACCGAGTGTCTTGGAAGCCTTTGTGAATACTTTCACTCAATTACAAATCGTATATAACCCAGAATTTCTAACTGAAGCAAATGCTAATGATGATTTCATTAATCCACCATTCCAAATTTTTGGGGGTGACTGGGACGCATGTACTAAGGTTGAACAAATGTACACAAAACACAGCCGTGTAAAACCTGTTCCTTCATTTAAATTGGATATCAAAGCAGCAAGTTTTCTCAAATATACAATGAATAGTTGGTTGGCAACTAAAGTTGTATTCTTTAATGAACTAAGACAATTATATAATACCTATTCCATGAACACACCTTGGGAAGAGTTTATCGGTATATTGGCTCACGAACCAAGAATCGGACCTTCTCATATGAATGTCCCAGGCCCAGATGGTCAATTTGGTTTTGGTGGCAATTGCTTCCCAAAAGATACAAAAGCCTTTGTTGAGGAATCAAGAAATAATTCCATGTTGGAGTTATTGGAAAGGGCAATACAACTTAATGACACGTATCGTGTTGACAAATAACCAAAAGTGTGTTATAATATAGGAACTAAATAATGCTAAATCTAAAAGAAAAAATAATAACAGCTTCGGAACTACATTTCAAAGCTCATATTGAAAAACATAAAATTAATGTGGAAGTTCTATTGAACTCTCATGTCGGTGTGGCAGAACATCCGGATATTATGGAAACAATTGAAAAAGAATTGGCCCTGATCTCTGAATACGAAGACAAATTGGAAATGCTTAACAAACATTTTAAAACTCCTGCGGCCCCTAGGCTTCCTTAAAGGAAAAAGTATATTATGCAGATTGAAGTAGCAACCGAAGAATTAAGAAAATATAAACTATTCATTGGTACACCTATGTACGGTGGTCAGTGTGGTGGTTTATATACAAAATCAACAAATGATTTGAGTATGCTTTGTGCACAACACCAAATCCCACTCAAATATTATTTCTTATTTAATGAGAGTCTAGTACAAAGAGCTAGGAACTATATTGTAGATGAATTTATGAGAAGTGATTGTACTCACTTAATGTTCATTGATTCCGATATAGGTTTTAATCCTAAAGATGTATTGGCACTACTTGCATTAAATATCCAAAACCCAGATGAATATGATGTCGTAACTGGACCTTATCCTAAGAAAACAATTGCTTGGGAAAAAGTTGCTAAGGCAGCTGAACGAGGACTTGCAAAAGACAATCCATTTAAATTGGAACAATATACATCTGACTTCGTATTTAATCCTGTTAAAGGTACCAAATCATTTAAACTTGGTGAACCAGTTGAAGTGTCAGAAGCTGGAACAGGTTTCATGCTTATTGCAAGAAATACTCTGGAAAAATATCGCGATGCGTATCCAGAACTTAAATACAAACCCGATCACATCCGCACCAACAACTTTGATGGTGAAAGGGACATTACCGCATATTTCGATTGTGTTATTGACCCTGAATCTAAACGCTATCTTTCAGAGGATTATTTCTTCTGTCAAATGGCTCGTAAGGCAGACTTAAAAGTTTGGATGTGTCCATGGATGCAAATTAACCATGTAGGCTCTTATATCTTTAGAGGTAATATGGGCTCAATTGGTCAATTAGGTGTATCGGCAACTGCTGACAAAAATAGTAGTAGAAAAACGTACTCACCTATTGACAAAGCAACGAAATAGGTATATAATACCACATGAAAACGAAAATTAACTTGGAGACTATATATTATGAAATTTTCAAATGAAACGCTGAACGTTTTAAAATCATTTACAGCAATCAATAAGAGTATTCTATTGAGCGCAGGTAATACAATTAAAACTATTACGCCAGAAAAGACACTGATTGCAATCGCAGAGGTTCCAGATACAATGCCATCACAGGCTTGTGTTTATGACCTTTCAAGATTCTTGTCAATCTTGTCTTTATATAACGAACCGAACGTTGAATTTGGAGATAAATATTTTATAATCTCTGAAGGTAAGCGTCGCACGAAATATGTCTACGCTGACATTTCCATGATTCACACACCACCAGAAAAGGAAATAACACTTCCTTCGGCTGATGTGACTGTAAATGTTTCTGAGGGAGATTTATCTTCCGTACTTAAGGCGGCAGGTGTATTACAATTCTCTGAGGTGGCTTTTGTAGGCGAAGGCGGCAAATGTTATCTCAAAGCTATCGACAGTTCCAATGAAAACGCAGATGACTTTGGCGTGGAAATTGGCGAGACTGCCGATAAGTTTAATGTTATCATTAAAACCGATAATCTTAAACTACTACCTTTGGACTATCAGGTAACAATATGCTCAAAAGGCATATCTGAATTCAAAGGAAAAGGTGTCACATACTATGTGGCGATTGATTCAAAGTCGACTTATAATAAAGGTGAATAATATGAACGAACCAGTGAATGGTAACTTCGGCCAACAAAATGGCCAACAAGAACAACCGGTGAGTATTACTCTCGGTGACCTCAGTACTCTATTACAGATTATTGATGTATGTTCGCAAAGAGGCGGGTTCCAAGGACAAGAACTTGCTGGTGTTGGTATGTTACGAAATAAAGTAGAAGCATATCTAAGACAAAACGCTCCACAACAACAACAGGATTCTTCTGTTGCTGACAAAGGCGTTGACGTCCAAATGCCAGCTGAAGGTGAATTGGCTGACAAGGTAATTTCTTAATTACCGAACTTATCTCGAGAATAGGGGACCAAGGTTATGCCTAGTCCCCGCCCTCAATTTTTTATATTATGTTTTATGGTGATTAATTATGATAAATGCGAAAGCAAATGAAGTGTTATGGGTGGAAAAATATCGCCCACAACAAATCGCAGATACAATCCTACCAGAACAAATGAAGGAAACATTCCGAAAATTTGTTGCTGATGGAAATATCCCAAATCTTTTATTGACTGGTGGTCCAGGCGTAGGTAAAACAACTATTGCGAAAGCAATGCTCGATGAGCTTGGTTGTGATTACATCGTCAAAAATGGTTCCTTAAATGTCAATATCGATACCCTCCGATACGATATCTCTACGTTCGCCTCAGCTGTCTCGCTGACAGGCACGGGTCGTAAATATGTTATCTTTGATGAAGCAGACTATTTGAATACAACTAGTGTTCAACCAGCCTTGCGTAATTTCATTGAGGAATATTCTTCCAATTGTGGATTCATATTTACTTGTAATTTCAAAAATCGTATCATCGGCCCACTAAGATCCAGACTTTCAGAAGTTGATTTTGGTATTGAACAAACAGAAAGGCCAAAACTGGCCATGGAATTCTTTAAACGTACTCAAGAAATACTTGCTAACGAAAATGTTGATTATGACAAAAACGTCCTAGCAAAAGTTATTGAAAAACACTTTCCGGATTTTCGTCGTGTATTAACAGAACTACAATCGTATGCAGCATCAGGTAAAATTGATGAAGGTATCTTTGTTAATATCAAACAGGAATCTATTGACGCACTGTTTAAATTTCTTAAAACTAAAAACTTTACAGAAATGCGTAAATGGGTTGCAAACAATTCAGATCAAGATATGAATGAAATGTTTAGGCGCATATACGATGCAGCTTCAAAGAAGGTAGAGTTCAGAACTCAGGCTGGTTTCATTGTGACTCTTGCTGATTATATGTACAAGGCAAACTTTGTCGCAGACCAAGAAATTAATATGGTTGCTTTCCTTACCGAAGTAATGATCGAATCAGAGTTCGTGTAATGTTAAAAACCAGATGTTTTAATTGTAACGCAACGACAACAAAAAAGAAGGCTTGGACTGTTGAAATGAATACTGCTGATGGGAAACACAAGGTCACATTATGTGATACCTGTGGCAAGGAATTTGATTCTCTATCCAAGGAATTAATAGAGGTGCTTGATGAAAGATCTTAGTCCGTTTGATTTTATGAATGCAGCGTCATTCAGTAAAAAGAATCTTATTGGTGACAGTGATAACCCAGAGCTTACAGAAAAGGAATATAATCCTTATATTGTTAATCGTGGGTTTACTTATTTTGAGGATACAATTCTTCATGCCAATGAGATGAACCAGAGACATGAGCTCTTTCCGGGTGCCCAATTTGAATATTATCGTAGTGTTTTAAGGAAACGCAAGAGATTTTCTAAATGGCATAAAGCCGAAAAGAATAATGATCTAGATGCAATACAAGAAGTTTATACGTGTAATCGCACGGTAGCAAAAATGTATTTAAAAGTCCTTAATCAGGAACAATTGAAATCTGTACACGAAAAGCTCGTTATTGGCGGTTGAGGTTTAAAATCCTATAAATAGTCTTATTGGTTATTGGCCATAAAGATTATTAAAATAAAAAGGTGAATATGTATCATGGATAACGAAGACATTTTTAGAGGTGTCGGCGTCGAGGTAGAGCTACCCACGCCAGACAGTTTCCTCAAAATCAAAGAAACTCTTACCCGTATTGGAATCTCTTCTCGTAAAGAGAAGAAGTTATTTCAGTCTTGTCATATCCTTCATAAGAAGGGACGATATTCCATTCTTCATTTTAAAGAGCTGTTCATATTGGATGGCAAAGCGAATACATTTACTGATGAGGATTTAGCTAGAAGAAATACAATTGTAAACCTTTTAGAAGAATGGGAACTGGTTAAGATTCTTGACAATTCAAAGACGACTGATCCAGTCGCATCACTCAATCAGATTAAAATTATTGCTTTTAAAGAAAAAGATGAATGGGAACTTGCAGTTAAATATAATATCGGCAAGAAATAGTTGACAAACGCACAATAGTGTGTTATAATATAGGTATTGATTATGGAAATTTTTAAAACAAAAGACTATGCAGAGATGCCAGCTTTTCAAACGAAAGGTTCGGCGTGTTTTGACATAAAAGCAGCATTCGCAGTAGGTGATAGAATTAAAACCTGGAATGCGCTGAATAAAGAAATAATGGTTCCAGCCAAAGCCTTTAAAGGTAGTGTTGGAATCCAAATCCCACCCCTAAGTAGAGCATTAATTCCGACAGGACTTATATTTAATGTGCCAGACAATCATGTGCTGGAGATGTTTGTACGCTCAAGTGTAGCGACAAAGAAAGGTTTAAACCTTTGTAATGGGGTCGGTGTAATTGATAGTGATTACGTAGAAGAGTCGTTTATCGCTCTATATAATATATCAGACAGTCTGGTAGTTATTGAGAGTGGCGAGAGATTAGCCCAATGTAGGCTATCAAAGGTTTTGAAAACCGAACTAACCGAGGTTGATACTAGACCTTCTCAGAAAACTGAGAGGAATGGTGGTTTTGGTAGTACAGGAAAGAATTAAAGTACTTGTCTCCAAACATTTTGGATTCTAGATTGCTTCATTATTTCGTGAATTGCTAAATATTGCTTTTTAATAAAATACATGTATTCTCCTTTTATATAATTTGTATATATGTATTTATAACAGTAATGTTACAGACATGTAACAAAAGTGAAACAAAATTATGATTAAAGATGATACCTTGCTTATTAAAATAAACAAAGAACAAAAGAAAGAATTCATTCAGCTCTGCAAGGATGATGATACATCCGCATCTAGAGAGATAAGACATTTTATTAAAAAGTTTATTTCTGATACAAAGAGCTTGAATAAATAGTTTTGTACATGCCATTAGGGTGTACAAATTAGGTGATGTGCGTAACAAGCCATCAAATTAACTAGTCTTGCTTAATAGGAGATAAAAAATGACTGGATTAAATATAAACCAACTTACGCCGTTCGCGGTAGGCTTTGATAGGATGTTCGACAGACTTGTTGAATTCCCACAAGTTCACGCAGCAACAGGCTTTCCCCCATATAATATTCGTAGAAACAAGGCTGGTGACAAGTTCGCAGTAGAACTAGCACTAGCTGGCATGGATATTAATGATGTGGATATTGAAGTTAAAGAAGATGTTCTTACGATTAAGTCCACTTGGGACGAGAGAACTGAGGACGATACCATTGTACTTCACAAGGGAATTTCACAAAAGAAATTTACACGCAGCTTTACATTAGCTGACGACCTTGTAGTAGATGGTGCTAACTTTAAAAATGGGCTTTTAACAATAGCTCTTCAAAGAATTATTCCTGAAGAGAAAAAGCCAAAGAAAATTAAAATTGATAATAAGAAGGAATTCTTAATAGGTTGATTTTTTAATGTTAATCCGGGTGGGCTATGCTCACCCGTTTTTTGAAGGATATATTATGAAATATGTACCACAAGTAACTTTTAAAACAAGAGTTAAAAACCCACAAACAGACGAATTCGATTGGCAGTATCCTACTACCGATGATTATTTTGCTGGTAAAAAAGTTATTGCTTTTTCATTACCAGGAGCGTTTACTCCAACATGTTCAAATTTCCAGGTCCCTGGTTATCAAGCAATGTATGGAGACTTTAAGGCTTTAGGTATTGATGAAGTATATTGCATTGCATGTAATGATGCTTTTGTTATGAATGCTTGGGCTAAAGACCAACGAGCTGCTGATATTAAATTTATACCAGATGGCTCTTGTGAATTTACTGCAGGTATGGAAATGGTAGTCGCAAAGGATAACCTAGGTTTCGGTGTGAGATCTTGGAGATATGCTATGATTGTAAATGATGGCGTAATTGAAAAGATGTTTATCGAGCCAGGTAAATCTGATGATTGCGAGACTGACCCTTACGGGGAAACAAGTCCAGAAACTGTACGTGAATATCTAAGAGAAGTTGCTTCTAATTAATTAAAGGGGGTAGTTTCGGCTGCCCTTTTTAACTTATGCAGGTGACATAGCAGTTTGTTCGCGGCTACCACCACCGCCATCAGCAAAGACATTTGTATTCATCAAGTTGGTGTCGCCACCTTTTGTAGTGCTATTGTAGTTATTAACATTGGTCACATTGGTCACTGCCACCTCCAAACCACCACTGCCTGATATCATATCTAAAACATCGGCTGAGGAGCTGTTTTTTCCTATCTCATTTTTCCTTCCATAACTTTCTAAAAACTTTCGCATTTCCTCATTGGATATTTGTTGTATCATATTGGTATTTTGGAGTTGTGTATCCAAGGGACTACGGCTCGCATTTAATGATTTGATTTTACTCCTAAGGCCTTTTTTCTTATTCGCCCTTGTTCGCCTATCTCGAGCAGATCCGCCCTTGATTGCGTTTAAATTGGCCAATTCTGTTTCGAGTAAACTGAGCTCGTCATCAATGTCCTGAATTTGTATTCCCAAAATGCCCTTAGCCTGTTCTATATTTGCAGCTGCATCTGACAATCTTTTTTCCATACCTTCTGGCGATAATCCTTCGGAGGCATATAATTTATTTTGTCTTTTAATTGCCTTTTCAACTGCATTAGGTATACTATCTCTGCCTATTTTACCCCAATCTTGGTAACCCTCGATACCCATTCTTCCAAATCCTGAAATTAAACCGCCCACTCCTCCAGCAGTACCAGTAACCAAGGCACCAGGTCCAGCCACTGCGCCAAGGGCCGCTCCAACACCAGCTGAAACTCCCGTCTCTATAGCAACATCTGTGAGCGTAGTCTGATTTTTTTCAAACTCACCTGACTGTACAAATTTCATAATGGCGTCATCTGTCAATTTTTGAACACTTCCATCAGATAATGCATTCTGTACTAAATCTGCAGTTACCAGTGCGGGTCCAACAAAAGGAACTCCTTGAACTGCTCTCTTGCCTACAATCTTTGCTGTTGACTTTATTACGCCATCTGGTTTTGCGGGTTTTGCGTTTGCAGCTGCATTGGCTCTAGTAACAGGAGAATCAATAGGGTTCATGCTCACAGGGGATTTAGGTGTCTGACCTTTTCTTTTATAAGCAGGTTCATCTAAATCTTTTGGGTATTGCGTGTTCTTTGGCGCAGCTTTTTCTGCGCGGTTCCGTTTATCCATCACTAGATCTTTAAAAGTATCAGCGCCGATTTTAAACACTTTGGCAGCAAAATAACCTCCTCCGAAAAGCGCCCCTGTAACCTTAAGGAAATCAGTGAAACCATCTATAATACCTGTAATTTTGGGATCATTTTTAAAATCATTTAGAGCTCTGCCTACTCCTTCTTCAACCTTCACCGATATTTCATTTGGTAAAGTTTCTAATTTTTTAGTAACGATACCTATAACACCACCTTGGTCACCCTCTGGGTCGTATATTTTATCTAAGGCACCCTTTATAATACTACCAGCAATAAACGATGTTCCACCAATTGCAGCCATTTTTGCAATAAAGCCCATTGAAGCTTTGTCCTTAACTTTCGCGATAAGTCCAGGACCTTTCGCATCTTTGAGGTCTGATTGAGCTCTTAATAAAGCTGCTTTCATTTTTAAATCATCTAGTTTTGCTTGTCTTGGGTCACTGACCTCAGCTAATTCTTCTTTTCTTCTTGATTTTTCGGCTGCTTCTTGTTGAACTTTTGCTTGGTTTGCTGCAGAGGCAGCGAATGCTGATGTTTGAGCTAAAACATTAGTATTAATCGCATTAAGGACACCTTGCATTTTCGTAAGGTTAATATTAACGTTTTTAAGTGAATTGCCTTTATTAGCATTGCGAATATAACTACCTTCCTTTTTCAGGCGGTCTAGTATCGCTTCTGTATCGGCACTATATTCTGCTGGCATAAATTACTTCTCTTTTTGTGTCTCTATATAATTAACTAACATTTGGAAATATAAATCTCTTTCATAGGGCATTAAATTTTCCAAATCTGTTATTGAGTATTTATGATGCTGCACCAAACTAAAAATCATTTGGTAATATTCACTAAGTGTTATATGGCACAGCGCTAGATAAAAAAACTTCTAGCACCCTCAACAACAAATGTTTGTTCCTTTCCTTCTTTATTTTTATATTTTATTTCATGTCTTAACTTAGGCATTGTTTCAAAGAATTTTACTACCTTCTCTAAAACTTGACCTGATAAGCCACCCATAAAATCTTCTGTTTCCTCTGGTGAATAATCTTTAAAATATTCAACCTCATCTTCTGATGCGACATAGTCTAAACAACTAGTCATAATATAATATGATGTCAATTGGTCGCCTACATCCATATTAGCTATCTCCACAAAAGCATCAATTCTGGGAGATTTTAAAAATAATGTATAAGTATCATTTAACTTAATTTCATTGGTATGATCCGGATCTTCTGTAAGTGTAATCTCATCCAAATTCATTTTTAATTCTACACTTTCTTCTGTATCAGGGTCCGTGACCAAAAAATTAATTAAATTATCAATCGACACAGATCTTAAAATCATAAGAAAATATTCTAAATCATACATAGGAATATTTTCTATGTCGAGATCCATAAAGCAATTACCAACTATTTGTTTCATTGCTAATATTTCTGCACCAGGATCGTCGGCCTCCTGAGCAACAAGAAGAATTTTTTCCTCTTTAACCGTAAACGGTCTATATTTCACCTTTTCATTCGTTGATGGTTGTTTACATTCCATCAAAGGCAAATCAATTTTTGGCAAAGCCATAATATATCTCCTATAATATAATTCTTTAGTCTGTTATCCACGTGGTCCAGACAATCTGTCAAATGAGTTTCTCACTCTTGTTAATTTATTTACTGCATCTTGTATGCTTCTTGGTTTTCCACTACGCAATGTACTACGTACTGTGTCTCCAAAGTTTGCAAGGTCACCTAGCATATCCAAGAATCCACCACCTCTACTTCGGTTCAAGGTTCCTGTTTTCTCTCCACTAAATGTAATATTACTATATTCAAATCCAACTGACATAATTAGATTTGAGTCATTATTATTCCAAGCTAAATCTAAATCGCCCAGCGCAACTGGCCAGACATTCTCTAATTGTATTTCGTAATACTTATCTTTAAAACTTTCAGTTGAATAGTGTTTAATAGTCATGTTACAAGAATATTCATTTTTAAAACCTACTTCATACGGAAGTTGTGAATCATCACCTTCACCAATAGCTGAAAATGTGCCACCTTTAACACTATAATTGACAACTGATTGAGCCCAAGCATGGAAAAATCTTAACACTTCGTGATCGGAATCAACCATAACCACAGCTTGAACACCGTCGTTTGATATTGTTGTTGGGAATTGTGTAGCAAGCCTGCCGACAGGTTCGTATGTTGCTGTTTGAATACTAATGCCTGGTACAGTTACGGCACTACATAAAAATGTAAAATCTTTAAGAGGATCGAACTTTTCTGATGTTGTATCTCTTCTAGTTATTGATACCTCAAATAAGTTATCACGAGCTGGGCCACCAAGTCGATCTAGTGTACTTTTAAATCTGTTAATGTCGAATGGCACTTTATCTACCTCTTATTATTTTTCTTGAATCTGCCCAAACTTTCTGTTTACCAGCTCCAATAAACTGTTGTAACGGAAGGAATAATGCAATATCCCATTCAGTCGGCGCAACCTTCATAAAACTTGTTTTTACTTGTGGCGCAAGATAATGTTTAACACAAGGAGCAAAAAACTTAAATTTTGATGCTGAATTTAAAATATCGTATGAAATTTTTAACCTCGTACTATCATCATATTTTTCGTTTGTCGTAACTGTATAAAGAGCATCCATCATCTGAGCTCTCAACTGAGGTGGCAAATAGTGCATGTTCAGCCCTAAAAAGCCCCCTTTTGCCTTATTTATTGGAAAAACCAATGGAAATTTATCATAATATGGAAGTGTGTCTTTATGCTTTGGGTCATATTGGAAGAGATACATACTTCCTATAACTTGTCTTTGTCGAGCTCTCTTATCGGTTTTTAATTCCTTAATCATATTTCTGCCAGTGATTGCGATTGGGTCACCGTCGTCGGCACCAAAAGAACCTCTTGCTGCAAGTTTTGCTTGCTTACGATACCAGTCTCTTGCTTTTTCTGTTCTAGCTGGTACTTGACCTTGTCTAATACCTTTAGCTAATACATCAGTAAATAATTTAGCAGCCAATTATCTTGCTCCTGGAATATGTTTTTCTGTCATTATTGTCCATAGCCATCCTCGGTCGGCGCAAAAACTCTTTGCTGCCTTCCATTTGGCTTCGTTTATTCCCCAAGTTTTAACCTCATTTAAATATCGCCTTGAAACTCTACCCGTCTTAGTTTTATTTCTATTCTTTGGGTCAGGCGGTCTACATTGACTACTTGGTTTAATTTCAATCATAATGGTTTGGGGATTACCATTATCATCTCTTTTATGTACGACCACATCTGGGAAGTACCTATGCATTTTACCATCAATAGGAGACCTATAGGGAACAACCACTTCTTCTGATTGCCACCATATCACCTGAGGATGTAAATCAAGCCATTTAAACACTTTAAATTCCCATAAAGACCTATAAATAATCTTTGTGGGATTTCCTTTGTATTTGGCTGGATTTTTGGGGCGAAACCCGCCTCTATAAGCCATAGTCTATTTCCACTTTGTATATAAATAATAATTAAATGTATTCGTAATAGATATTTATCCAAACCGGAAGATAATAAATGAACAAAAACTCAAGTAAAACAAGCACATCTCCAGCTGCCGTAATTAGACGTGCGAAAAGAGATAGTAGTCAGACATCTGAGCTAAGTTTTCCAGCTAAAAACCACGTTCATGGTATTCAACTTATCTTTAAGGAATACAGTTTTGCTGGATTAGTTGCAAACGGGTCAGGCCGGGCACTTAATAGTGTACAACAATCTACTGCCGGTAGTCATTTTGCCGAAAAGAAAACACAGCAATCCTTTTTCCTTCCGTTTCCTACAAGCTTGCAAGACAGCACAGGACTTTCATATAATAATTTTGAACGAGATCTTGTGATGTCAACGGCTGGAGAGGCCATATCATCTCAGCTGGCCTCATTTGAAAAAAATGGACCTCCATTGACAGCTCCTAGCGTTAGTGGATTACAAACCTATGGCGCAGGCTTGGTCGATACATATAACACCACTAAAGGGGATAATCAGGCAAAGGCTACTGCAGTAGCAAATAAAGTTGCTAAGGATGCAGGCAATAAACTCTCATTAGCCACGGGAACTGCAAAATTGTTTGGTGCTTATCTAGCAAGAAATTTTGCAGGTGATATAAGCAAGACCATCGCAATGGATGTCGGCCAAGCGATTAACCCCTCTGAAACATTGTCTTTTGAAGGTGTTGACCTTAAAAGTTATACCTTTGATTGGGATTTATATCCAGAAAGTAAAGAGGATTCTGACAGAATTAAACAAATTATTAACACATTAAAACGAAGAATATTACCCACAACATCTGGTGGTGGTTTTGGCGAATCTGCCGCAGGCCTTTTACAAGGCTTTGGTCTTGATGCCGCAATGGGCGAAGGTAGTGCAATTCATAGAATGTTTTTAAGATACCCAGATGCTGTGTACATAAATTTAATTGGGGTTGACCCAACTCATTTTCCACAATTTAAACCGGCAATGTGTACAGGTATGGATGTTGATTATGGTGCGGCAGGAAGTATGGTTATTGCAAAAGGTGGTCGCCCTGCAGCAGTTAATATTTCCCTATCATTCTCCGAACTTGTTATTCATACAGCTGAGGATTATGGTGAAGAGGAACAATTTCCCATAAAAGGTTCTTCAGAAACACCAAAAACCGGAGGTGGTGATTAAATGAAATATTTTGAAAATTTTCCAACAATAAACTATAATGGTCGCAGGGTAAAAGATATTACCAGACGTAGTGCGTTCTTAACAGCTGTGCAAAATAATCCTTATGTGTATTATCCTTATACAGTAAGTAGTAATGAACGTGCTGAGGATGTTGCAAGATTCTATTATGGTTCTGTTGATTATGTTTGGCTTATCTATTTAGCGAACAATATTATGGACCCATATCACGAATGGCCCATGAACGAAAACACATTTAATGATTATCTCGTCGATAAATATGCTGAACAATCTCAGCAAACCGGTGAAGATGTACTCGACTGGATTCGAGATCCCGCTAGAGATGAGAACATTATATATTACGTAAGGCAGGTATAACAAATGGCAGCTATAGATGATATCATATTGGCACCGGAATCGTTTCAGACGATTTATCTTCGTAGAGAAGACCGTGTTATTATGAGAACAGAACGTGGGGCAAAAATTATTATTAAACGTATTATTCCAGAAGAATGGAAACCTTATAGAATTTATGATTACGAAATTGCACTAAACGAAAGGAAAAAGGAAATATTCTTATTTGATAAAGCATTCGTGGGCCAAATTACTACGTCTTTTCTCAACAGCATAAGCTCGGAATAATATAATATGGAAGGGTTTAATCCATCAGCTTGTCAAATTGAAGAAGCGATAATAAAAAAACCTAATGGTGATACCAAAAATATTACTGCATTAATAGCAGAATTTGGCTTTAGTCAGTCAATCGAATCAATATCATATAAAGGTCAATTACAAATATATGATGGTGTGGGTGTTTTGGAAAACTTTGGACTGTTCGGTGAGGAAGAACTTGCGATTGTCGTAAAGGCATTTGGTCTTAATACAGTAGTAAAGCTTAAAACACAATTATACAAAATTGATAATATTAATAGAAGTGATGATGGTGGCTCATTAACATATACCCTACACTTTATTTCACAGACAAGTTATAAAGCAGAATTGCAAAAAATCACTGAAGCATTTAGAGACAAAACTGGTGGACAAATTGCCGCAGATATTTTTAAAAGATATTATAGTAAAATAGAAAAAGTAAACCCTAAAGATGACTTGTTGGGGGAAACACTACCCGCAGATTTTAAAGCCAAGAAATTTAAAATATTGTCAGATAAAGGTAGACGTTTTTATTCGCAAGGATCTGATGGTAATTTGCAGATGATTATTCCAAATTATAGGCCATCAAAGGCATTAGAATTTGTTGCGGGTAAATCATTCAGTAAACAAAGTGCAAGCAATTCGTATAGATTTTTTGAAAATTTTGATGGGTACCATTTTGTGACTGATGAATTTTTAATGGAAAAGGCTAAAGAAAATCCCCAACAAATTAAAGATTTATATTATTTTCCTGTTATGTCAAAGAATCCTATAGAGGCCTTTGATCAAACAAAGAATCTGGAAAGTATTAGCCAAATGAGAAGAGTAAATACTGGAGAGGATTTATATTCCGGCGGATATGCAAATAAGGTTGTAGAGATTGATTTACTCCAACATAAGGTAGATTTTAGAACATTTAACTATTTGGATAATGTAAATTACTTTACTGGTGCTGGAAAATCTGCATTAAAAGATGATGTGCATTCAGAAGATTTTATTAAAGAAACCTTTACAGAAAAGAATGCAAGACAATTTATGGTATTCCGTGATTACTCTGGCCCTGGTCATATCGAGACTGAGGCGAAGGATAGAATAGTTCGTGGTGACCAATTTTATTCAGAAATTGTATCTAATAGAGTTGCATATAACCATCATTTAAATTCATCAAAAGTTGCTGCTACAATAAAAGGCAGGCTTGATATTCAGGCTGGACATGTTGTAGCTGTGATTATGCCAGAAGTCTCAATATCGGATGATAAAAATAAATTAAATAAACAAATGGGTGGTAAATATCTTGTGCATACGGCCACACAAACAGTTAAAGATAATACTCTTACAACACAGTTGACTCTTATAAAATATGGAAATACACAATAATGGATACTGCAGGCTTAACTAATCCTCTTTTCTTTGTCGGTGTCGTTGAAAACATCGAAGATAAAAGACATGAAGGACGTGTACAAGTTCGTGCGTTTGGTACACACGGTACAAATAAAGAAATCGAAACACCAGATCTACCTTGGGCAATTTGTGTGCAAGGAAATTATGATCCGAATAATCCACCACCCCCGCTAAATTCTTTTGTTTGGGGAGTGTTTATGGATGGCCGTAATGCTCAACACCCAATGATTTTAGGTTTAATTCCTTCGCAATACGTACAAGAACACGACCCCGCCTCAGCAGGTTGGGGTGTAATTCCAGAAAAAGATGGGAAGGTTCAAGCAAAAGGAATGACTCCACAAGACATAGGTCTGCCACAACAATCTAGATTGGCAACTGGTGAAAACTTAAATGAGACTTATATTCCTACTCAAGAATTAAATAGAGTTCACGACCAAAAGGTTGGTGGACAAACTGATACTTGGGCTGAACCAGGTTCTGCATACGCTGCAAAATATCCATATAATAGAGTAATAGAAACAGCTTCACATAGTATTGAATTGGATGACTCGCCAGGTGGTGAGCGAATTATGATTAACCATAAATCTGGTGCATATATTCAAATTGATTCCAAAGGTACAGTAACCGAACGTGCTGAAGCAGACAGATATGAGATTAACATTGGCACCAAGCATGAGTCGTCTGGTCATTCGTCAGTTACGATCAATGGTAACGCGCATGTGTATGTGAAAGGTAACAAGACAGAAGAGATAGAAGGCGACTATCGTATGCTTGTGCATGGTAACGCCGAATTTGGTGTCGGTGGCCAAATGAATCTAAATGGTGGTGAACAAGTTCAAATCCGAGGCGGTGATGTTAAGATTGATGCTAACGTAGGTGTGTTAAATCTCTTCGGCAAGGAAAGTATTGTTGCTGACGGGGGTGAGCAAGTTATTGTCACAGGACAAAACGTGAATATCACATCGTTGCTTGATATGGAATTATATTCGACCCTTGGCATGAAACTTACATGTATTAATGATTTAACCGCAAGTAGTAATGATGTCAATTTTAATGTTGGCTTTAAAGGCTTTAATATTTGGGGTTTTGGTAATACAACCATTGACACACCACTTGTTAAATCCATTGGTGTAATACAAGCTACTGCTGTATCTTCTCTCAGAGGAGATTTTGCAACATTGGGTGCTCCATTGCCAATTAGTACAGCGCCGGGAAATCCTTGTGCTCCTGGTCCTGGAAGAACACCTCCATTAAATATACCTTCAGGTCTATTCTTTACTTTACCAGAATTAAATTTTGCAATCCCTGCATTATTTGCTGGCTCTCAAACTAAAATGCCAGAACCACCATCCAAATCTACTAACATAATGCCGGGTGGTTATTTTGCAATGGGTTGGGCTGCTGGTTTTGTTTCTCCTATTGAAGATGAAGCAACTGATATTGTTAGTAAAATTAAGGAGATATTATTCTAATGGCAACCTCAAATTGTATTGATGTAACCGACCAAGTCACAATGAATAAACTCGGCCTTGCTGCTGGGGTTAATTCAAATGATAAAGGCGAATATACGTTAAATCAGATTGATGTTTTCGCACAGCAATTAATTGAAAATATGGAATCAGATAAGATAGATAATCCTATTGGCATTCTATATAATCAATATGGTGACGATTTATATAAAGCAAGTGATTATATAAACGCATTACAAAATACTCTTACTAATGGCGATTATCCTTCCTTAGATAGAAGATGGTCAACCGGTAATATTACACTTATAGAATTTGCAGATTTTTCCAGGGCTTATAACTATACACCAAATGGTATTTTAACTGGTGATTTAACAAAACTTGCCAGATCATTAGATTCATATTATGCTGATACGTTTGACCAAAGTGGCCTAGCTGGTTTCTGTGCATTAATGCCACAAATCTTTGGACAGATTGATGCCTTCTTTACATTGGTTGATCAAATAGAGGGTGCGGTAGCAGACACACTAGAAACTATTAGAAAAATCAGATCGTATAAATTCTTTTCAAAGGAAGCAGAAAAGAAACTTGTCGAACAACTTATAAAAGAACTTAAAAAGAAAGTTGAAGAAGTAATTGACGATATTATTCAGGAAGTTCAGGACGCATTAGAAAACTTTAGTATTACTGATATAATAGGTGATATAGAAACCTTTTATAATAAAAATATAGCAAAACCTGTAATGACAGCCAAGGAACAAGCCTGTGCCTTCTTTACTGAGGAAAATAAAAAGACATTTAAAGAAAAAATACTTGCATTAATTGACTATGCTGTCAGTTTATTTGAAAGCCCTAACTTGGAAGCTATTCGGATGATGATTGCTCGTTTCTGTGCCTTGGTTTCTAATATGGAGGCGTTGGTTCGCGACATTAAAAAGCCTTTAGATGATTATACATTACGATTTACCACAATTACAAACAGACTTAAAACGATTTCAAACATTAATACATCTACCGCAATAAGAGCAGGAGCCATAAGATATTCTCCAGCTGTTCGGAAAGATAAAATAAATAGATTAGAGGCACGTTGGACTGACCCTGGAGGAGAGAATTTTACTCCAAGTGGTAACGCACCGAAGAATGTACCAGAACCAACAGCTGCTGAATATGGTAATCTTCCACCTTGTGGTCAAGTATTTAAGAATAAGAATGATAAGATAAAACTTGAAGGCGATTGGATGAACGAAAAGGAAGGAGTTGGTATCTACGGATATACAAGAATCGACCTTGATGTTAAAGTTTATTTAATGAGAGTTCATAAAGAATTAGGTGGCACATTTACTATTAATTATGGTTGGACCAGTAAAGCTTATAATAAGAAATTAAAGGGCAATGAAAATAATGCTCATTTAAGCGGATTGGTTATAGATATTAAGAAAGATATGGCCGACGTTGACGCATTTATAGAATCGGCACTTAAAAATGGTTTTAAATTCGCAAAAGAATATGATAAATCCATTCACCTAGACATAAGAGAGATACCAGGACAATGACAGTAGATGTATTCACACCCAGAACGAAAAAGGTCAATCTATATTCAGACTTTCATAAAGACCTGCGTGTCAGTCCTATATCAAAAGACTTAGCATTAATGAAAGATGAAGATGCAGTAAAACAGTCGATTAAAAATCTAATGTTAACTGACCCAGGCGAAAGACTCATGCAACCAAATATAGGTGGTGGCATTAGACAATTGTTATTTGAACAAATGACTCCTGGTACATTAAAACTCATGGAAGAAAATATTGTTGATACCATAGAGATATATGAACCAAGAGCAGAACTTATAGATGTGCGTGTGATTGCAGGCTTAGACGATACACACGTAAATATCAGTGTATTATTTTCGGTGCGAAACGAAGAACAACCTATTCAGTTAGACGTTATTTTAGACAGGACAAGATAAAAATGGCCAATCCAAAAACCCCAATTACAGAACTTGACTTTGATAGTATTAAAAGTCAACTTAAAACATATTTAAAGACGCAGACGCAATTTAAAGATTACAACTTTGAAGGTAGTAACCTATCAGCTATGCTTGATGTTCTTGCTTTTAACTCGTTTCAAAATAATTTCTATACTAATATGGCGATTAATGAAATGTTCCTTGATTCAGCTGTACTTAAAAATAGTATAGTTTCTCATGCAAAGGAATTAAATTATCTTCCAAGATCTCGTAAATCTGCTAAGGCAACTGTAACAGTACAAATTACAGACCCAACACTTACTGATGCTACTGTAACGATTCCACAATATACTCAATTTACAGCATCATATCAAGGTGAAACATATACATTTGTTACTGACCAAGTATATGTCGCGAAAAGAGTTGGAGTTGGTCAATACACTGCAGAAAATGTAGATATCTTTGAAGGACAAATGCTAACCAGTTTCCAAAGGGAAGGCTTTATCATAGACGCCGATGGTGTTCTTAGAGTTCAGCTAACAAATAATGAGGTTGATACCGATAGTATTGTAGTATTCGTTGACGCAGAGGCTACAGAGGACCAAAATGTATTTACAAGGGCCTCCACAATCTTTGGAGTCGGACCTCTGGATTTAGTATTTTATTTAGAACCATATCTTGATGACAGATATGCAATTTACTTTGGTGCCAATAAATTTGGATTACAACCTGAAGAACAAGAAGACATTCGAGTAAAGTATCGTATTTGTTCTGGTGAAGAGGCAAACGATGCTTCATCATTTAATACAGCATTCCTTGAAGGCGCGGCAATTAATGTTGTCACAACATCCCCTGCTTCCGGTGGTGCTGATAGAGAATCAATGGAAAGTATTAGATATTTTGCTCCTAAGGCATTACAGATTCAAGAACGTGCTGTAACAACATCTGATTACGAAGTATTATTACAACAAAGGTTCCCAGAGATTACAGCGGTATCTGCATACGGCGGAGAGGAACTAGATCCTCCTCAATATGGTAAAGTTGCAATATCAGTTTATCTTGCAGATGACACGACACTTATTTCTTCTACACTTGCTGCTGGTTATATTAATTATCTTTCGTCAAAATCACCATTAGGTATTGAGCCTTTCTTTGTTCAGACCAAATTTATATACGCAGACATTGTTGTAAATTCAACTTATTCAACAAAACGAACTGAAAAATCTGAACCAGAACTTGAGAGTTTAATCAGAACAGCAATACAAAATTATTCAGATACAAACCTGGAAAACTTTGACACGACACTTCGTCTATCAAAACTTGGTTCGTCAATCGATGCACTCGATGCTGGCATTGAGAGTACCAGTATTGAAATTCAGCCTATTATTGAATACGCCCCAGTTGCAAACTTTGAAACAAATCCAATATTTAAGTTCTCTGCAGAATTAATTAAACCATATCCTTATAAGAGTGTTTCTGGTTTTGCAGACTTTAAACCTTCTATCAGAAGTAGTGTTTATGATGATATAAATGGTACTTGTGTATACTTTGCAGATGATGGTAATGGTGTTATGATGACAATAACAGATGACATTTCAAACCCACAAATTATCAACCCTGCTGCTGGTACCGTAAATTATAAAACTGGTGAAGTCAAACTTACTAAGTTTGTCGCTAGTGCATATACTGGTGCAGGTATTAAGGTATTTGCAAGATTAAAAAATAATGATGTTGTTGCTCCAAAAGGTAGAGTGTTTATTATTAGAGATACAGATGTAAAAATAAACATGATCTCGGAATCAACCGGACTAACAGATTCATCTTCAAGTGCTCCCGTAACAACGACAAGTTCTGGCAGTAGTTCTGGCTCATCAAGTTACTAATTAGGAAAATTTTATGGCAACCCAAGGCATAATCGAAAAAAATATAGCCTTTTTTATTAAACACCAATTTCCTGGTATTTACAGGGAAGACGGTTCTGAGCTTGTCCAATTAGTAGAAGATTATTATAAATTTGCCGAGACTCAAACAAATCAACATGTTCATGTTTCCCGTAGATATGATGACTATAGAGATATAGATTCTACACTTGGAAGTATGATCATATATTTCCAAAAGAAATTCCTTGCCGATTTACCACTTAAATCAGATGTTATTAAGTTTATTGTTAAAAATATTCTTGACCTCTATCGCAGAAAAGGAACGAAGGCTGGTATTGAGCTTTTCTTCGCTATTTTCTATGAAGAATTTGATGTTGATATTACATATCCTGCTGCAAAAATGTTTAAGGCTTCTAACAGTCAATGGAGTCAAGGAATATATCTTCAGTTATATCCAAACTCAGGTATATTCTTTTCAAAGACAGATAAACGATACGAATATAAAGATTTAATTTCACGTAATATTACGGGTTCTGCTTCTGGTGCAAAAGCAGCAGTAAGTAAAATTAACTTTGTTGTATTAAATGGAATTCAAACACCCATTATCTATATTGATGAATTAAGAGGTTCATTTACTCAGTATGATGAATTAATTACAAACATCGGTGGTGAAGTCATAACATTTGGTCGTGTAAATGGTTCATTAAGTGCCATAGCAATCAATGATGATTTAATAAGTACAACCGAGAATAAAGTTGGTGACGTATTTGATGTTACTTCACAATACGGTGGAGGCGGTAAAGCTGTTGTCACAGAACTTTCAAATAAAACTACTGGTGAGGTTGAATATAATCTCGATAGTGGTGGTTATGGTTATACGATTAACAATACAAGGTTATTGGTTTCGAACCAAGCTTTGGTTGTAGATAATCCTAATCAGGATTTTATTCTTTATGAAACATTAGAAGATACTAATGGTAACCAAGGTATTGTTATAGGACAAGACGTAAATACTATTGGCGTAAAAATAGATTTAACAGTAGCCGATGGCACGTTTGATATTAGTCGTCCTATTAGTACTGTTGACAGGTCCACAAACATTACACTTAATCCTGCTTTAATTTCAGCTGTCAATTCAACATCGCCTGGTGTATTATTCCCAGACGGTGCTGATGCAGATAATAATGTCATAGTTTCTTCACTGACAAATACTTCTCAGGCATATGTAATTACTGACCCCATTGCACCTCATTTAGCAACTGTACTTAATGCTGCTGATTTTGAACCACCAGCAATGACTGGTACAGCATCACCCGTTAATTTGACAACACCACTTAATACTGCCTTTGATATACAAACACTTACGATAGGAAAAATTGCAGGCTTTGATAATATCAATGCAGGACAAGATTATACAAACAGTGTATTTGCCAGAGCACAGGATAGTGTATTTAGAAACTTTGAGCGTAGAGACCAAATTTTAAGATTTACAGAACCTGGTATTGCTGGTAACTTTACTGTCGGTGAGATTGTATCCGACCCACTTGATGCTGGTTTGGAAGGAGAGGTTCTTTCCACTGATACAGAGTTTGGTTCAATTACGGTAAGACCTTTTGATTATTATGGTTTTAATAATACAAATAATATCGCCAGAGGAAACGGAGACCAATATCCTGTTGTTGGTGTTGGTATTGACTATACTGCTAGAGTTTATGGTGATAACGCACTTGTGGATTCTGACACTGAATTCAGAGAAGGTAGAATTAAAACTGTAGGAATTGAAAATTCTGGTTTAGGTTATGTACACGGCGAACTTGCCTCATTAGAGGATTCAACCGGTAAAATTTATGCTCAAGGCATTCTTGCAGCAAATACTCAAGGTGTTACATCTGGGTTCTGGGCTGATACATCTGGCCACATTAATGGCTATATTGAAAAAGGCACAACAATATCCACAGAAATACTTCCGGATTCTAATTTCTCAGTTGCATTGGATGTAGTTATAGGTGGCGGTGACCCGGCAGGAAGTGTTGCTGGTTTAACATCGGCATTTGAAACTTGGGTAACGACTACAGCATCAGATGGATTTGCCTTCGGTGATATTAATAAAGATGGTACAATAGATGCAAGTGATTCTGCAGAGTACTTATTATTATCAAACACGGAAACAGCTGAGGCTTCTGCAAGTACAACGCGATGGAATAATATTATAGGACCAAGTTTAAGAGTTCAGCCTTGGTATTCTCAGATGGAAAACATTGTTTATAATGTTACAGATACAACTACTGTTGTCTCACAGGATTATTTCGAATCAGGACAAAGAATTCAGGATAGTGATTTCTACCAAGAATATTCATATGAAATTAAAACAAAGTTAGGTAGAGAACGCTACGAAAAACTATTAAAAGAAAACATGCACTTGTCCGGCGCAAAAATGTTCGGTAATTTTATTTACAAAGTAAAAACAAATGGTGCATCAAAAGCAAGATTCTATAGAGCCTTTAATGACGATGGTTATGGTTCTCCATTAGATATAGCTGACCTACAGATTTTGGATGCTGGTGTTACTAACTTTACAATAGACACAACATATGTAACAGCTGACCATGTTAAAGGTGGTGGATATAATGGTCCAGCAACCACAGATCCAGCCGAAATGGCTATCAGTGATGCAAACGGTTCCTACCCAAGTACAACGACTATAACGGTAACATAATATGCCAACAATAACTATTACATCAGACGGCGATCCATATCCAGCTAAGGCAGGAAGGACATCATTAACAAATGATGGTACAACTGCTCGTGCAGGCTTTGGTGGTAATAACCAAATAACTGACCAAAATTATAATTTTGTGTTTGAATATAGAGCTGGAACAAATACTTCAAGCCCACAGGATACAACTTTAGGACCAATGGGTGTTGCAAATAATGGAGTAGTACTTTTTAATCCTAGTGCAGCGCCGGGCAACTTACCTGGAGGTAATCAAACTCCAAATGCAGGTTGGACTTTTAATGCTGTATTTAATGAAGCTTCTTATGGTGTAGATGCATGTGGAGGCCATCCAGAATCAAATGGAGAATATCATTATCATTCTGGTTCATTTTTAACAAATTGTTGGGATTCAAAACTCTCTTCTGGAACTCCCTATTATAATGATACAGATTTTGGTGGAGATAAATTTAGACATACTGACGGCCATAGCAAAGTATTGGGCTGGTGTTTTGACGGATATCCTTTATACGGCCCATACGGATATCAAACACCTGATGACCCAACTTCAACTCCAGTACAAATGTTAAGCAGTTGGAGTACATTGTCGGCTGAAGGTAACAACCGAGGATTTACTTATTCACAAATCCCGGCAGGAAGTTTTGTTCAAGACCACGAATACGTTACCAACGCAGGAACATTAGATGAATACAATGGCAGATTTTGTATCACCCCAGATTACCCAGGCGGCACATACGCATATTTTTTAACTTTTGCTAGTGGCGATTTCAACACCCCAGTATTTCCTTACATATTCGGACTAAGAACTAAAGAGCAGAGAGATGTTACAGGGGCTTAATATAAATATACAATTAAGGAATTTAATTAGAGGACAACATGGCTAAGCAAACAATTCAAATCGGAGCATCGGCGAACGACGGGACAGGTGACCCGCTCAGAAATGCGTTCGATAAGGTAAACGACAATTTCAACGAAATATATTTCGGGGCAGGAAGTGGTAGTACTATCACAAACTTTTTTGATTCAAATGGAAATTTGGATCTAGTAGGTAAGCCTCATAAAATAACATTTCTTTATTCTCAATATGCTGACCTACCTACAGCAAGCACATATCACGGTGCTATAGCTCATACACACGACACCGGCTCATTATATTATGCTCACGGTTCATGGAGAAAATTACTAGCTGATAATTCCCTTAATGATATCACAAGTTATACTGACCCTCTAAGCAAACATGTTTATTTAGCCAATATCACCAATGCCGAAACAGCTGATTACGTCCTCAAAACAAATGCTGATGGTACATATACTTGGGCTGCTGGTGGCAGTGGTGGAAGTGGTGAAGATAATCAAAATGCATTTAGTAGAGTTGTGGTTGCAGGACAAAATGATGTTATAGCTGATAATACTACAGATTCATTTACTCTTGTTGCTGGTTCAAATGTAACTTTATCAACTAACGCGACCAATGATGCAATTACAATTAATGCTTCCGTATCAGGCGGTGGAGGTGGTGGTACTGACCTCAATAGTTTATCAGGTGGAACACTTGATGTAGCAGCAGATAGCATTGGATTTATTGATGCTAATGATTCCAATAATTCTAAAAAAGACTCGATTGCTAATTTAGTTACAGCAATTGCAGGTACTAATATTACAGCTACAAACGGAGTGTTAAGTGTCGCGGCACCAGGTTCATATTCAAATTCTGATGTTGATACTCATCTTAATACTGGTTCAGCAAGCTCTAACCAAATCTTATCATGGGATGGTTCGGATTATGCTTGGGTTGCTGACCAAACTGGTGGTGGCGGTGGTGGTTCTGGTGCGGTACGTGTTACTGAAACAGAAACTACATCTTCAATCGCTAATGGCTCGAGTGCTTCTGTTCAATTCGCTACACTAGGCAAATCCTTCTCATTACAAAAGGTTACTGTTGACAAGCAATGTTGGGTAAGAATATATTCTGATACAGCAGCAAGGACAGCTGATGCAAGTAGGTCACAAGGTACTGACCCAGCAGATGGTTCTGGTGTTATTGCAGAATTTATTGCAACAGGCTCTGGCTCTACAGAATTTAAAATTACTCCTGCTATTTCAGGTTGGCTTGATGATAGTGAAACCGAGGTTCCTGTAGCAATACAAAATAATAGTGGTTCTACCGGAACCGTACAATGTATAATACAAGCACTTAAATTAGAGTCTTAATATATGAGTAAGAAACTTTATAACTTAGTTCTTCAAGAAGGCACAGATGAAGCAGCCTTTATAAGTACTGAAGCAGCTGGCATGGAAGTACATGATAACTTAAGTATGTTTGACATGCTACTTTGTATGAGACTGACAGAAGATGAAGCTGCAATACTTGAATCAAGTGAAAAAGTTTTAGAAATAGGACCGGAAAGAACTGTTGTTGAAACGATATCATATCCTAGCTCAACTCCAAGGTATGAAGGTCCAACCGTAACATATAGAACAAAATTCAATCCTACTGGTAATGGTGCTGATTATACTGGTATGAATATGTTTTTTACCAGTGAGTTTGATGGTCAGTTAGGAGCTCCTGATTCGGATTATAATAAAGGTTCTCTTGGTGATGTTACTGGAAATGGTAGTGATTTTTTTAAACGCGAAGTTACAACTAATGGTATAAGAATTATGGGTGCTGGCGGTGTCGGTGGCCAAACTGCAGTCCCAGATGCGTGGTTAGAAAAAGTAGCTCGTATGTTTGAATTGTTCTTAGACCCAACTGGCACAGGTATAAATTTAGAATACCAAAGAGCAATGATTAAAACATTAAGTGGTGATGTAGGAACATATCATGTTGGTAAACAAACTATACAAAGGGTAGCAAGAGGTGCTGGAGCAGATTATAGTCCAAACTTCTTAACTGACTCAGGTATTGAATCTTGGAACTTATCACCATTGTTTGATTCAACCGTTCAAAATGATATGGTATGGTATTTAAATTCAACAGGTGATGGATATGGTGATGGTGATATAGACGCGCAAGAAGTTATTGAACACGTTTTTCACACATTACACATGCATGGTTTACCTGCAGCCGATATAAAATTGTATGGTTACTTGTCAAGTGATTGGAACACTAGTGATTTGTACAATGCAATGGTTCAAGCATACGATGCCAACAAATGGGACCCATCAGGTTATAACAATCCATCCGACGCTTGGAAAACAGATTCAGACGCGTTTGAAGTAGCTGCAAAAGAATATTTGTTCCTACTGAACTTTTCTATGTTTGAATATACAGAATTGTGGGATGGCGGAAGTCTTGCTCCAGAATGGACAGACGACATGCGCACCCAATCAGGTATACAAACAAATAACCCATTAGGCTATGCATTCTTTAATACATATATTGCACCAGTAATTAGTAAACCATCACTTGCTACTATTAGAAATATATTCCAAGATGGAAATACTCCATCAACAGACAACCCAGAGAATTATGGCACATCAGGATATGTTGCTACTAGCGCACCAGGATATTCCTCTCCAATAGGTTACTTTGGTGACTATCAGTTTGATGGTACTGTAAAAAGTAATTTCCTTGGTGAGTATGTTGATATAGTTGCTATTGAGGCCGGAGCTCCTGATGCAGGTTATTCCGGAACTGAAAACCATGTTGATTTTGAAGAATGGGATAGTAACGATTCCAAATTTGTTGCTATGGATTGGTCATCTGTAAATCCTTCGGCTAGTTCTACAAGAAATAACCAGATAACAAATGGTTATGCTAATACCTTTTCAGCTCATGCAATTGGTGTAATGAGTGCAGCCGGTGGCAAATATTGTGGTTGGGGTAAAAAATCAACTCTGAGAGTTATGTATTTGTCTGATGGCGTATCAACAGCATATAATACAGTTCTTTCCTGGCACAATGCTAAGTCTGTTAACCCTAATACTGGTGTAAAAAATGCAACAGTAGTTACAGGTGCTTGGGGTTATGTTGGTGTTGAACATGAACAATTTTATAAAATAGACGACATTAAAACTTTCGTAACATATGATAAAGATACTGGTGCGTCAACAACACATACACGGCCAGGAGGATCAGGTAGTGCTCAAAATATAATCATGGTTGCATCTGCAACTGGATCAAGTGATTATATTGTAAATGGAACTGATAGAAGTGGCACGGTTTCCGGTAATGACCCGACAATTAATATGGTTGTTGGTGATACGATTACTATGGAAAACAATGCTGTGGGTGCGCATCCAATGTATTTTAAATTTGCTCCCACAATTGCAACGGGACAACAAGTCACCACGCCTGCCGCATCTGGCCAAGGTACTGGGACAATATCTTGGACCCCAAATACTGCCGGTACCTACTATTATATTTGCGAGTACCATAGTTCAATGGTCGGTTCAATTATTGTATCAGAACCACAACCGGCTGGTTGGGGAGACGACTACTCAGTATTTGCAGACAATCTTGCAATTCCCAGAGTTATCCTAGATACGAATGGACCAACAATTGATAAATGGATGATTTCAATACCTGACCAAACAAGATATACAACCTTTGATACTATAATGTCTAATTATAATTCAGCTGGTGGAATATATCACTTTAAATCTGCAGGTAATAATGCTCACGTAGGCGTAAGCCCAGAGGACCCAAGACACAATAATCAAATTACTGTTGAAGGTGGAAGTACATATGTTATTAATAATATAGATAGTAATGGTCTCAACACATTCAGTTCTGGTTCCATATCAACAGACACAAATAAATTTGTTAATAGAACTGAAATTGACGGTGGACCTAACCAATTTACAATTGCAGCTTGCCAACAAGATGACACAAACAGATTAATGGACGATTATAGTAATCGAGGACCTATGTGTGATTTTGCTGCTTATGGTGCATATACTTGGACAAGCTATCCGACTGGTACTTATTCAGATGGCAAATGGGGATATTTCAGTGGAACAAGTTGTGCTGCGCCTCTAGCTGCAGGTTGTGCCACTATATTTTTAGAATGGTATATCACACAAAAAGGAGTTTGGCCAACAATGACTCAGTTAAAAGAGTTAATGGTCAATTCAGCAAAAGAAAATTTAATAGGAGAGGACTTAATTAATTTCTCTAGCATACCAACTGCAGCAGATATATCTTCAACAAAATTATATTTCTCATCAGAAGTGAATCGTATTAAGACTGGCGATTCCCAAAATGGTGGAGCAGATTTAACAGAATTATATGGAACACCACCATTAAGAGTTCATATTCCTTGGGCAATACGAATGGGAACCGGTAAATATATTGCGGGTGGTGCAGAACAAACAACATACAAGAGACGACCTACAACAGGTTCGGTTTGGCCTCGAAGAAAAGTTATCTTCTCTTCTTAAAATGGAATATATGAAATGATAATAAATAAACATAACCACCCAGAAATTCAAATGAGCTAATCATGGCAGAAATATTAAGTAATAGTTTAAAAAGCGATTTAACCAGGCTATTTTTGTCTGATCTAAACAGCAACCAAGAGTTTTATATCTTCGTGAGCTCAGTAGATACTTTTGACCCTAATGATACTCTCAGATCAAAAACTGAATTCAAAGAGAAAACATTATTTGGTAAAAAGGTTGCCGATGCTGATATACATTTTTGTATTCCTTATTACCCTTGGCAGGTTGGTCAGGTATATACGGAATATGATGATACAGTAGATTTGGTTGGCAAAAACTTTTATTCTGTCGTAGGCCCAACTCAAAATGATACTGGTGACTATAGAGTTTATAAATGTTTAGACAATAATAATAGCTCAACGGTTTCAAACCCACCAAACTATAATTCAACAACGACAAATCAGATTTATAAAACAGCTGATGGATATGTATGGAAATACATGTACAGAATTACTGATTTAGAATTTGAGGCATATAATGCTCTAGGTTTTATACCTTTAGTTGGTATGACAGCTAATAATGCAGTACTCCAGCCTGTGGACCAAGGCGGTTCTGTAATCTCTGATGTTATTGTAGAAAATTCAACAATTAATAATGGTTATGTTCAGGAAACTGGCACTTTGTCGGCCTCACCAACTGGTGACGAATTGGATATTAACCCTGATGGAACGCTAAGCCCAATAACAAACTATTATACTGGCCAATACATTTATACAACAAACCCGAATGGTGTTTCAAGATTATTTAAAATTACATATTATTTCTATGATACAAATACCAATAAGGTTAAGGTAAGAGTAGGACCATGTCTATTAACTGGGTCTGCGAATCCAGGCGCTGCTGGTGTTGGTGATAGTGCATCAATTAGAATCTTTCCGGAAATTGAGATTAAAGGAGACGGTACTGGTGCAGTAGCTATTCCAAATATTGTTGATGGACAAATTAATAATGCTATTGTAATACGACAAGGTTCTGGTTATCACAATGTCACCGCAAGAGTTGTGGACCCAATCTTTGACTTTAACCCAGAAGATGCTACAACGACTGATATAAGAGCTTCTGTAAGAGCAGTATTATCACCAGATGGTGGACACGGAATTAATCTTATTGATGAATTTAACTGTAAAAATCTGAGTATATATGGTTATATTTCAGCAGCAGATAACACAGTAATTGGAGACGTTAATACATACTCTGCAGTAGGAGTTGTAAGAACACCTTCATTTGCAAATACAGCACCGGATATTTTTGATAACCGAATTGCGGTGGTCACGAATGACTATGCGAAGGTTACAGCAAATAACACTATAACGCAACTTAATACCGACAACGAAATTATATTCTCTGCAAGGGTTCATGAAGTTGATGACACAGCAAACACAATTTACTTAGCAGAATATATGGGACCATACCAGAATTATGCCAATACTGGAAATGGAGATACATCACTGGATTTAACTTTACCATTTAGAAATGAAACAGGTCAAGTAATTTCAATAAATACACCTATAGCAGATAATATTACAGTTTCAAATTACATTCAAAGGACAGGTGAAGTGTACTTCATGGAAGATTTCTTCCCACTTGCACGTACAGACCTTTCCCGAGAAGAATTTAAGTTTGTATTGGAATTTTAAGGAAAATAATTAAAGATGCCTATTAACACAAACCTCAATCAAGCTCCATATTTTGATGATTTCGATCAAGAAAATCAATATTATCGCGTTCTGTTCAAGCCAGGATTTGCGGTTCAAGCTCGTGAGCTTACTCAGCTTCAGACTACGCTTCAGGACCAAGTAGAGCAATTCGGAGACAATATATTCAAGGAAGGTAGTATTGTTAAAGGTTGTAACTTTACAGAACTTGATGACCTTCAGTTTGTAAAACTTATTGATATCGCTGGCTTTGACCCAAGAAACTATATTAGTACAAGGGCAACCGAAACTATTCTCGGGCAGACAGTAGAACTTGATTATGTTTATGAGGTCGTTGGTGGAACATCAGGTCTGACAGCAAACATTATTCAGGCTGCTCAAGGTTATCAAACAAATCCACCAGATTTAAATACATTCTTTATTAACTATACAAATACATCTACAATTTATAAACAGTTCCAATCTGGTGAATCTTTAACTGTTAATCTTTATAAATTTAAAGTTGGTACAACCGAACCTGTTGCAAACGTACCTAATGTTGCATCTTCGAGAGATGGTGTATCTGGTCTTGCTGTAACAAGTTTAGCAAACCATGTAGGTAATTCATTTGGTATCCAATCTGCTCCAGGCGTAATCTTCCAAAAGGGACATTTCCTTTTCGCAAAAGACCAAACGATTGTTGTTTCAAAATATACTAATGTGCCAAATGGCATCTCAATTGGATATGAAGTCACAGAAACTCTAGTAAATAATCTACAAGACAATACATTATATGACAACGCCAACGGTTCAAATAATGAAAATGCGCCGGGTGCTGACAGACTTAAAATGACACCAAGATTGGTTGCACTGGTAACAGCTACTGGTGACACTAATTCTAATTTCTTTACACTTGTTCGTTTCCAAAATGGTAATTCAGTTACAGTTCGTGATGTTTCTCAATATAATGTTCTTGGTGAAGAAATGGCCAGACGAACATATGAGGAATCTGGCAACTATATTTTAAAAGATTTTCCAATACAAACAGACGACAGAATTCCAGAAGGTGAAGCTACAAGTAAAGTCCATGCATTGGTAGGTCAAGGTA
>Ga0102814_10000408_pt1 | contig 31830 bp, 49 predicted proteins | sample ColrivemetaGS741_FD_79112 | JGI IMG/M metagenome (GOLD analysis project Ga0102814, IMG submission 79112) | Estuarine microbial communities from the Columbia River estuary - Flood tide ETM metaG S.741 | ecosystem: Environmental > Aquatic > Marine > Intertidal zone > Estuary | place: USA...
AAAAGAGCTAGAATCTTTGCTACTGACGCTCACAAAGGAGTTTATCGTAAGGGTAAAGATGAGAATGGAGAAAAGTTAGAGTACATCACTCATCCTATTGCTGTTGGTCGAATCTTACACACTTACAAGAAATCTCATAGAATTGCTGTCTTAGTAGCAGTTGCGATGTTACACGACACCGTAGAGGACGTGGAGTGGGTTACAATCGAAGTTATTAGAGCAGAGTTCGGTGACTTAATTGCTTCTTTAGTTGAAGAATTAACTTCTGACCCTAAAGGTCTTGAGCAATTTGGGAAAGAGCAATACTTAATTAACAAAATGACTTTTATGTCAACTTGGGGATTATGTATCAAATTAGCTGACAGAATTCATAACTTATCTGATGTTCAATCTAAGATTGATAGTGGTAAGAACTCTGATATCAAATGGGCTGTTAAATACTCTACACAAACTAAAAACATCTTATCTGCATTAGAATCTAATAGAACATTAACTGATACTCACAAAGTTTTGGTTGAAGTTATTAAAGATAAAATTGCACCAGCTTTAGAACTAGTCTAAATAAATTAAATCCTTTGTATAATAGTTGGTAATGTACCAAGTTCAAGAATCTTACTTTTATTAAGTAAAAATTCAATATCATAAAAGTTAAAGTTAAAGGTCATTGTAAATACTTTACCAGCACTAACTTTTTGTTGTGAATAGTCAAAATCATTATCAGATAAAGATTTTAATATAATCTCATAAAATTTTATAACATATATAGCATCTCTGTGTATATCAAGAGCTGTTATAGTAAATGGGTTTAACCAAGAATTTTCAGTATCTAAATAATGTTTGCTAATAATATCAAACATTAACCAATAATTCAAATCAGAATCAACTGATCTAAATGTAACTTGCAACTCACGAGTTGTTATAATATCTTGTATATTTTTAGATGGTTTGAAATTTCTTTCTTTACCTCTCATAGTAATTTGCTTTGGCATATCAAATGATATACCAGGAAAGTTAACACTCTTCATTGTAGAGTTTAAATAATCAATAACATTTTCATATTGAATCCAATTCTTTTCAAGAATAGGACCATAAGTTTCAATTATCTCAGCAGGTAAGAAATCACCAGGTAGATTGAATATGAACTGACTGGACTGACTACTTAATCTCATTATTTATCACCTCTTTTTTTTATACTACCAAGTTTATTTTGTAAATCCTTTATTGCATTAGGTTTAAGTTTTGCAGTTGACTCACTCAATGGCTTTCTTGTAACTATCGCTGTTTCTTTTACCGAACTTGGATCAGGAATAATAGAAGGTTTTGCATTTTCTTTTTCTGCTTGATTATTAAGTTCATTAACATTACTCTTATCATCATATATCTTAAATAAACCAGTATAAATAACTGATGTTGTTGATTGATTAGTTCCTATTATATAAAACACATTAATACCAGATGTATAAATCCTTTTTATTTCCTGGAATTTATTTTGAGTTACTTTGAATGATATTTGACCAATTGCTAAATCAATATCCCCACTCTCTACAAATAAAGGAAATGATATTTGATTTTTATCATCTCTAATAGCTAATTTTATTTCACTAAACCCTGTTAAGTTAAAATATTCTGGTTTTTCATTTGTACCAGTAGCAATCGAGAATTTAACAATATTATCATAAGGATAAAGTAATATTTGAATCTTACCTAAACCAAAGAAGTTCTTACTATCAAAAGCTGCATTCTCTGACTTACCAATAACATTAAATCTATCAATTAGAACAGGGAAAGGAACATTAACAGTTTCAACAATAACGTTATTGCCTCCGCCACCGCCAAAAGAACCACCACCAAAAGAACCACCACCAAAAGAACCACCACCAAAAGAACCACCACCAAAAGAACCGTTATTGTTTCCATTTCCACTAGTGTTTCCATTAGTACCATCTCCACCAAATCCACTTAATAACCCACCAGCAGTAGCAGGTGGTGGAGTTTGTGGTGTATTTATTTTATTATTAACTGTTATAACACCCATTGAGTTAGCAACACCAACCATTGATGGGTTAATTGCATTCTTAATGTTATAGATTTTTGGTTTATTAGCATTCTTTAAGTTAATCTTCATTAATCTCAACGAATACTTAGAAACCTCATCTTGTAACATACCATAAGAAGCTCTTCTTATAATATAAGAATCGTCAACAGCGTCAATAAGTCTCATCTCAACATCTATAATAGCTGTTGTAGTTGAGTATTTTATTATAGGTCTATATTCTATTGTTTCATTAAAAGAATCTGTAACTGTAACTGTTGTAGTTTTACCTCTTATATTTTGCTCATACATCGTTATATTATACTGGACATAGTATCTATGGTCTTGTACCACGGAGTCGTCTATAAACTTCTTAAAACCACCTATGGTGTCATTATAAGTTCCATATATCTCAAAGAAATCACCATTTTCCGAATTTTCTATAACCAATCCTAATTTTTCAAATTCAGGTGTTTGTGTTATAGTAGTTGTTATTTTAGGATCAGTTAAGTAAGTAGTAACCCCATTTATTGTTTGAATATTATTTATAAAATGAAAATCAATAAATATAGGAGTTGTTAAACTTAATCCAGCACCACTAGTTAAATTAGCATTTATACTATTTTCCTTTGGTCTATTATCTTCTAATTGAGCTGATATCTCACTAAGTGCTGGTATCTCAATCGTTATATTCTTACCCCATAACTTTTCTTGGAAAAGAAGTGGAGGTGATGTAAAATTCATAAGATATTGCTGACTAATATCAGTCATATCAAAATAAAAGTTAGATAAATCGTAAGTCTTTTGATTCAAAGAATCGTAAGCATAAACTTTTATATAAAATCCTAAATATTCACCAAAAGTCCAATTGATAGGTAAATGAAATTTTATAACATCATGTCTGATTGGTGGAGCAGACGAATAGTTTTTTGTTTGTAGGAAAGTATAATAGTCTGGATTAACCTTACCATATCTACCAGATACAGCATCAATTCTAAACAATTGATTTCCTTGTGTATTTCCTGTACCACTTGTAGAAGTGGCCATGTATGATTGAATCTTATCTTTAGAGTTAACAAGTATATCATAAGGTTCACTTATTAGGTTACCATCATTATATACATATTCTAAAAGAATATTTTTATCAAGCTTTATGAACTTCGATATCTTTGACATTTAGTAATAAAAGATTTTGATTTATATATAAAAAAAAAGAACCTCTTTATGAAAGGTTCTCTTTTATTAGTCTTTGTTTAACAGATTCTATTATTTGTTCATCTGTTAGTTTATAATGTTTTTCTTTTATTAATCTATAAAGTTCTTGTTCTTCTAGTGCTAGTTTTTCTATTTCTTTATTTAGTGGATCAACTAAATCTTCTAATCTTTTTCCTTCACTATCAACCTCCTCTAAAATTTCAAGCATCTTATTTAGAGATCCTTCTGTTGAAAATTTAGAATTTTTATTCTTTCTACTATCCTCCGCTTCCTTTTGTATATTTTCAACTCTCTTTATTGTTTCATCAAGTCTTTCGACTATTTTTTCTGCCGCCTTTCTATAAAGTTCCATATTATTCGACATCTTTAGATATGTTCTTCTTATACGAACAGCACTTTGTAAAAAATTTTCATCTATCATACATTTAATTATTTTTTAGAAAGATCTTTGATTCTCTTAGAACCAGCATCTTTTACACTCTTAGCAGTTTCACCTTTTAGAGCATTCTCCACCAATTCAATTGTTCCCAATCTAGAAATGATTTTAACTCTTTGTGAAGCAGTTAATTTCTCAGTTTTAGAATCGTCATTATTTTCCTTTTCCGTATCTTCGTTTTTAACCTCTTCTTGAGTTGGTTTGATGTTAGGGGCTCCATAAACTAATAGTTTTATTTTTTCAGTAATTGTATCTCTTATTATACTTGGGTTTTGTAATATCTTATTAGTAAACTCATCAGCTAAAAATTCTATCAAACTAGTTTCATAAGAATCTTCCATCATTTCGATAAAGTCCAATCTAGGAATTTTATCAGATATTTCAATATTTATATCGAATTTAACATTTCTTTTAACTCCTTTAAACATTGTTATAATAGGATCCTCTATATTAACTCTTTGTGTTGGTGGTTGATAAACCTCTCTTGCTACCTCAACGTGTTGAACATTATCAACATTAAGTTGTGTTTTCTTAACAGGAACCGGTGGTAATTCATCACTATCCTCTCCTAATATTTTAGAGAAAGCTTCGTTTTGTTTAGATATGGCATTTGTATTATCATCAGTAACTCCATATTTTTCCATAAGAGCAGCTCTTTCATCTTCTTCTGTTGTCATAACAATAGCACTTTCGTTACTAACTGGTGATAAATTATCACCAACATTTACAGAGATTACTCCTTCTTCGTCAACTATATTAGCGGTTGGTATACTTTTTATTTTTTCAGCAAGTGAATTGTAAGCACCTTGATTATTGAAAAATGAACCAGGGTCTATTTGTTCTGTGTATTGAGATGTATCCATAAGGGTATTAACATTTATTTTTTGCTTGTTTTCTAAAATAGCAATATTCTCAAATGAATCAATTACTTTAACATCTTCACCTGTTATATTATTCTTAAAAACTTTATTTGCTAAGCTCATAATTTATTTATTATTTTTCTACTCCTTTTATATCAAAAAATAAAAAATAGTTGTAAATAAAAAAACCTCATATTAAAAATATGAGGTTTTTATTAAATCACTTAGTTGATTAAAGGTCTGCGAAGAAATCATCTTCATCCTCAGAAGCCGAAGCTGTTGAGGTAGCTGATTCCTCAGAGAAGTTATTATCAAAACTAAAATCATCAGAAGATGGTGCCGAAGGCTTGTTTGAAAAACTTCCAGAAGACTTACCAGTTAAGAAATTAGAAATTTCTGTAATCTTAGCTTGTTGATCATCTGTTAAAGGTTTTGGTGAGAAATCCTCTAAAGAGTGATCACGGTCTAATAAAAATTCTTTTATTTTACCTTGAACTTTAGCGTCAATTTTACCATCAGTAAGAGGAGCGTTTTTGAATTCACCTTTCTCTTTGAAATAGATTGGTAATGATGTAGCCTCTGGTCTGAACATACTCATCTTGTAATCAGGATAAGTTTCGTCTCCAGTTTGAATTTCTTTAACTACAAGAACGAAGTCTTTACCAGCTGATAAATCAAATACGTTACATTGTACACCTGAAATTTCACCATTTCTTTCAGCAGAAATTTTATCCTTGATAGTTTTACCATACTGCATAATCATTATGCTACCAACTAATTCTGGTTGTTGTTCATCTTCAAGAACTAACACATAAGAGTAATACTTCTTAGAATACTTCAACATTCTTGATTTCTCAATTAAGATTGCATTCTTTGAATTTTGCATTGTGTAGTAAAGATCAGTCAAAGGACATTTTTCGTTGAAGTTTTTTGGACTATCAAACCATCCTGCCAATTCTCTTGGGTTTTTGATATCAACATAGTGAGTAATTTTCTCAATTGCTGATTGACCAACTTTTCCATCATCAGTCAAATTAGGAAGGAATCTTACTACTGATCTCCATCCTTTTTTCTTATCTTTCGCTTTTGAAAGATCAACGCGGTAAATACCGTCATTGTTTGTTTTCTTTACTTCATTTAAGAAGTCCATTTTGTCGTCTAACCCACCGTTAAACAAATCATCTAAATCTGCCATAATTGCTTTTTATTTGTTATTTATTCGAACTTTTGTGTCCGATATATGTTATATCACATATAGTGAAAAAGTTTAGTAAAAAGTTTGGTTATTTGAAATTATTTTCGTATATTATAAGAATTTTTTCAAAAGTAGTGAATTCTTATTATCAACAGTACTACCGTGGTTCCTAGAAGTTCCGTTTTCTGATTTTAACCCATTCCCAAGGTGATTTATTAAACTCTTATATTCTACATCATCACACTTACAAAGTTTTAAATCAGCTGTAAATAAAGTTACAATATCACCATTATCTTCATCTACATAATCTTCTGAGTTTAAATCACCGACTGGTCTAAACCCAGTAGATTCATAAAGTCTTTCTAGACATTCTATTAAAATATCAACTTCTTTATCTAAGAATACCCTAACATTAATGGTGATTGTTGGGTAGGCTGGTATATCACCTTTAATAATTTTATTATAAAGCTTTTCAGAAAAGATGTAATCTTCTACACGCTTCTCTCCATACCAATTAAGAACATCATCATTTGGTAAAAATTCACTCATATCCCAGTGTTTTAAATTAGTAACTGGTCGGAAAAAGTCAACCCATTTAGTCTTAGCTAGTGAACTAGCTTCTTTATCTAACCAATTATCACTATCCATATCGGTCATCATTTCAGATTTAACACTCTGATCGATATCACTTGTTGGGAAAAAAACATAACCCGATCTGACTAATAGTTCAGATAGGTCACTAACGTTATCAGTTAAATCATAAAAGTAATCTTTTATTTGATCCTCTGATGGGAATTCATCTTTTGTAATTATATTTTTAAATACTTTTGATTCATTTATCTTAGGTGTTCTATTAATCAAATAAAGTTGATGCCGAACAAAGTTATCTTTTGAAAACCAAACCTTAACCACTTTAACATTATAATAGATATTATCTTGGTTATCAACAAAAACTATTCTACCGTTATTTAATCTAGTAGGCTTAATAGGTAAGTTGGTTTCTATACTTGTAGCTGGATCAGTAGTTATTCCAAAATGATGAGATAAACACCCAATAGATTTTAAGTAATCAATTACTCTTAAAATATCATCTTGTATTTCAGTAATATCAAATTCATTATCTGGGTAATTTTCAGACTTTGTTTTAATTTCAAAAGTTTGAATACCAAATCTACTTGTATATGATACATTAAACTTAGTGTCTGTTAATTCCATTAAAATATCTTCAATATTATCTTTATATCTATCCGAAAGTAGCGTAGATGATTCAAATAAACTATATTTCTTTAAGTATTTCATATTCCTATTCCAATTGCCATTATTTTATCATCATCTTTTATAAAAATGTTATTATCAATCACATCTCTAAATGAATACTCATAACTAGCTGAATACTTGAAACCACGAACTTCTGTTGCTATTTTAATATTAACTTCTTCTCCTAATTTACCATTTGATGTGTTATATATATAATCTAAGACTCTAATTAGATCATCCTTAAATTCACCATAAGAAGACGCATGTTTATAATCACATGTGATACCAATACCACCACCATAAGCAATATGATTTGTTACCTCATATCCCAAATCACTAAATGGTAGTAATAAGTCATCCAAGTATTCATGTAGTTCTTTCATAGTACCAGACTCAAAAACTTTATAATTCTTTATATACTTCATTAAAACTTTAATAGTATTTTTAATTTATAATCACTTATATTAGTATTATCATCATACATCCTATCACCTCTAACCATATCAAATATAATTTCATCATATTCTAATGTTGGTAATATACTAGGTAGAACTTCATCAAGGCCAGATTCTAGTTTTCTAAGATTCATTGTTGTGTATTTATCATCTCTACCACCTATATTAATTAGTAAACAAGGAACATACATATCTAAAACATTCTCAGGACTATATTTATCTAGTTTTTGTAAATTATATTTATGTTTGATTAAAATATCACTATTGTTAACAACATCATAATCCATTATGTTAAAATTCACACATTGGAATTTTTTATCAGTTACATATTCTTCTGCATTATCTTGTCTGATATAAACTTCATCTTTCCAACCACCTATTCTAAATGTTGGTAAAAGAATAGATCTTATAATATCTTTCATTATCATTACAAATCTAGACTCATCCTTTAAATCAGAAACAGGCATTAATCCGTTATATTTTCTTTTCTTTGGTTCATCTATGTTAGTATAATCACCATAAGTTATAGATGTGGTTACCCATTTATCCTTAGTACTTGGTAATTCATCCCAAACATCATAAAGTCTATCATTGATATATTCAACATCAACTTTACTCATAGCATCCCAGGATTTCGTAAGGTGTTTATGTATTCTATCAAACCAACCTTCTCCAATAAAATGATCAACCCATTGTTGAACTTCTGATTGGTCAAGTTTATTATCACTATGGTAATGTAAATCATTATAGAAATCAAAAATACTATATTTATTATTGGATAAGGATTCATTCATCTCATCATCTTCGACAAGATTATTATAATCATCCTCTGAATAAATAATTAATGATATCCCAGAACTTCCAAATTCTTCACCATTATAAACATCGATAAACCTATCTAATGACATCCAATCATCATCACCTACAACCTCAACATCCATACCATATCCGACATCCTTTCTCCAACAGTAATCTTCTATTCTTTCAACGGTTTCTTTTATATCTTTCCAAGTAAAAAAATCACTAGATATTCTAATATACAATGCTTTAATTGATCCAGAATATAAAGGTGGGTTATAATTAACTTCACTTATTTTCACTTCAAATCCGTTATCGGATAGATCAAATGTCATATCCCTAACATCATCAATTAGACTAGAAAAGTAAGATGATTCGAATAATTTATATTTCTTTAGATATTTCATTTATTTCTAATAACCTTTATTCTCTCAGTTTGATATTTCATAATATCAACATCTTGGTATTTTTTTAGTAAATCAATAATACCTTGGTACATCTGAATAGTTATTTTACAATCAGTGATAGCATCATGATAGTTTGACATATTGATATTAAGAACAGGACCTATTTTAGACATAGAAGATGAAATTAAACCACCATCTCTTGGTGAAGTTCCAATAAAATCTATCATATCTTTATACTTTTTATCAGTTTCAGCTAATTTTTGTAATAATGGTAAGAAGTATAATTGTATTAACATCTTAGTATCAAATACTTCATTTTTAATCTTGTGTCCATATCTACCACTTAACATAGCCATATCAAATGCTGCGTTCTGAGCAACCAATAAACAAGGTTCATAATCAGAAACAAATTCAAAGAAATCATTAACAACTCCTTCTTCATCTTTATATTTATAACCACCACTACCATAGTGATTGAATCCCAGAACCCACTTGGTTCTATCTTCTGGTTCGTTATATTTAGACTTGGTATCTTTTGTTAACTTTATCTTTTCATCAAATTGTCCTATTTCATTAAAATTATTACTTTTGAAGTCATAGTCAGTTACTAAAGCAGAAACTTGTGTTAATTGCTCATTCTTTGGACCATTTAATCCAGTAGTCTCAGTATCCAACCAAATCCAAGGCATATCAGATTTAGAATCTAACCAAGAAAGAATTTCAGGTATAGTTTTATACCACATTTTATTTTCATTTACTGATTCATATAAAGTGTTCAAATCAAATTTAAAATCTTTACCATCAGCAGTTGAGTAGGTAACCTTATCAATATTTTTAACATTATAATGATAGTCTGGTTTAATATATTTTCTACCCATTCCCTTTTTAACATAAGCAATTGTTAAATGTGGTTTATATTCCGGAAATTCATTTGAATTTGGTAATTCAGATAACTTATCAAATAAATATTGTAGAGAACCTTGTGGGTTAACATTAAATTTAACAACATCAAACTTATCATTCTCAAAGATATCAACTCCATTAACTTCTATATTGATATCACCATCAAAGTCAGTAAATACTGATTTAACATCATCTAATGATACTTCTTTATGTAGTCCGTATAGAATTGTTAAATGTGGTCTTTTTTGTATACCATAAGTTGAATCACCATCACCCTCATAAATATCATTAGGGTCTATCCAAGAAGTTATTTCATCCCAGTTACCAACAGGTACATCAATCATAACACAACCATATTTGTATCCGTTTATCGATTCTTTAATAAATTCTTTATATTTCTTTAACATACTTGTATATATTTTATTTCTATGATGAAAAACCCAAAAAGATTCCTTATATTTGTAGGAAGTAAAATAATTAAAAGAAACACTATGGAAAGATATTCAATGAAAGAAGTTATGAAGACTAAGTTTGGTGAGTCTGAAAAGAATCTAAAAACTACTAGATCTACAAAAAGAGCTACAGAAAAAGCATCTAAATCTAAAGGTGGTAAGTATGAAGTTAAGATTGTTGATGGTGTTAAATATATGGTTTTAAAATAGTTCTAAATTATGTTTAATAAAGACACGGTGAATAAAAATCATATTCTTACCTATCTAAATTATAGAATAGGTGTTGGAACTAATATTTCTGGTTCAAGTAAACCACTAACATTAAATGATTTTGATATTTCAGATGGTAGAATGCACAATGATGATCAAACGGTCAATATAGAACCAATAACTGGTAAGTTTATTCCGTTTCAATTAACAGAAACATACTATAAAGATGTTGTTTTACACATCGCTTCACTGGAAAGAAATGATAAAATAGATAAAATAATAAAGTAAAAAAGAGACTGTTTAAGTCTCTTTTTTTATTTAGTTTAAGTTGTAATTGAACATTCTTATATCTTCATCATCATTATAATCATCCTCGTCATCCTCATCAGAGTCAAAATCAAATCCCATATTTACTAAGCTAGATATAACTTCATCAGTTAATTTCATATTACCCTTTCTTTCTTCCATATAATTATCAAACATACCAACTGTGAAAATTCCCTTTTCATCTTTGATTTTTTGTAATTTTGGTAATAAGTCTTCTGCTATTTCTTCTGCTAAGCTTTTACCATGTGATTCAAATGTTTTTAAGTATTTCATTTTATTCTTTCATTTTTTAGTGCTGCGTTATGTGCATTGGAACCAATATAAGTTTCAACTCTCATAACATTAGGCTCTCCTTCTTTAACATCCCAAGCTTCTTCTTCACTCATAAACCATTTATCACCAACATAACTATCACCAGCATCATATGCTCTACAATAAACAACAACCTTTTCCAGTTTTTCATTTGGATCTTGGTAAAGTGTTCCCTTTGGTTTCCAAATTCCTGGTTCTACTTCTCTCATACCAGGGTGTTCTTCATGTATTGATTCGTTAAATTTCTTTAAGTGTTTCATATTTAATTATTTCTTTTTATATCTCAAAATGTATAGTGATTATCTACCAAACCAATTGATCTAGCTAATAAATTAGCCCCACCATCTTCTTGGACCCAGAATTCAATCTCTTCCATTTCTTCCAGTGTTGAATCCAAACCATAAACATACTCATTTATTTCTTTTGTATTGGAAATTGGATTATCAAACAAACAAAGAATGAAATCTACTTCTTTATCTAGTGAGGGAACAAGCATTTTTATATGTTTGAATTCCTCACCACTTTCTTTTAGTTCTTCTATAAACTTCTCTAAATTAGTCTTGTAATCAACCTTTTCGTTAAATTTCTTTAAGTATTTCATTACTTCTTTTTCTTTTTAGATTCACCCTTGAATGGACTCATTAAGTGTTTTAAGTTCCAAGAAGGAACAAATTTCTTATTATGCTTCTCAAAGTCTTCATATGATTCAATTCCAGTATCAATAGGATTTTGAATATATTGTATATTAGCTCCTTGTTTAGATAAATCAGATATTCTATCACCAATATCAGTACCTTTAGTAAGTTTTCTTAACTTTTTAAGTTGATCAACTGTACCTTGTCTTGGTAAAGATTCGCTTACTTCTCTATTTAACTCATAAATAAATAAAGTATATGTTCCTTCTTCATCAGCATCCCATTGTGAATTCCAACCCTTCTCTTTTGATAATTTGTCAAATTCCTCACCAAAATTCTCAAGTTTATATGTTGGTGTATGAAGACCAAATGACATTTCGATACCTGGTGATTTTTTCCATGGAATCTTTTGTGTGTGATGATTAATATCATCACCCGGAAAATGTTTATTAAATATTATTTCAATTTCTGGTTTGTTTTCCAAAAATGTTATTATATAATCTTCTCCTATTTTATTTTCATTTACTTTCATAGATTCTTTTAATTTACCAGTTTTATAATCAATTATACCACCCTCTTTATATAGTTTACCTAAAGCCAATCTGAATATACTATCAATCTTACCTTTTAATATATCAATATCAACCGGATATCCATATTTTGTTAAAAATTTAACAAAATCACTAAACATATCTTTAGTATTTTCCATCATGAACTGAGCCCATTGTTCCTTTGGTATTTTACTTAAGCTATCATATAAAAACCAAGCGGCTAAAAGTATAATAAACCCGGAAGATTCATTTAAATTTTCAAATTTCTTTAAGTGTTTCATACTTCATCCATAAATAATTTATCAAGATAAACAGAAACGAGTCTTTTACTAATTCTACCCCATTTCATCTCTAAATAGTTAGTGATCTCATCTGATTTTTCTTCAACAGATAAGTCATCATTATTAGCAACTTCCAAGAATTTATTCTTTAAATCTTCGGTTCCATCATAAAGTTCAAAATCTCTATCACTCAACCATTGTTCAAACTTAGTCCAATGTGATTGGTAACCATCTCTATCAAATTCTTCAAATATTCTTAAATATTTCATAATATAAAATTAGTTTTATGTTTTATATATTAAATTTTAGCAACAAAAAAACCCACCTCGTAAGAAGTGGGCTTTTTTAACCTTGTCGAGTAATTAATTAAAAATCTTCTGATAGATTATCATAATCAATATTCTTATCTGATGCTTTTTGGTATTCAGAAACTCTTTTCTCAAAGAAGTTACTTTTGTTTTGTAATGATAACATATCCATAAAATCAAATGGATTTTCAACATTATAAACTTTTGAACATTTCAATTCAACTAACCAATAGTCAGCAACATACTCAATATATTGTTGCATCAATTTAGCATTCATACCGATAAGTGAAACTGGTAAAGAATCTGTGATGAATTCTTTCTCAATCTCAACAGCCTCAACGATTATCTCTTTAATACGCTCTTCACTTACTTTATTTTGTATGTGATTGTTGTGTAACAAACAAGCGAATAAACAATGTAATCCCTCATCTCTTGATATCAACTCATTAGAGAATGTTAATCCAGGCATTAATCCTCTTTTCTTTAACCAGAAAATAGAACAGAATGAACCAGAAAAGAAAATACCTTCAACTGCCGCAAATGCGATAAGTCTTTCAGCAAATGATTCAGAATCAATCCATTTCAACGCCCACTGTGCTTTCTTTTTAACAGAATCAACCGTGTCAATAGCATTGAATAAGTAATCTTTTTCTTTAGTATCCTTGATATAAGTATCAATTAATAAAGAGTAAGTTTCAGAGTGAACATTCTCCATAGCTATTTGAAATCCATAAAAGAATTTAGCTTCAGGGTATTGAACCTCTTTTACAAAGTTTTCAGCTAAGTTTTCATTTACGATGCCATCTGATGCCGCGAAAAAAGCTAATACATTTTTTATGTAATGTCTTTCATCATCATTTAGTTTTTCATCCCAGTCAGTTAAATCTTGAGCTAGGTCTATCTCCTCAGCGGTCCAAAATGAATGCTCAGCAGTCTTATACATCTCCCATATATCATGATATTTAAGTGGGAAAACTACGAATCGATTTGGATTCTCTGTTAATATGTGTTCTTGTTGTGCCATTTATTAAAATATTATTTGTTATTTATATATGAAACAATAGTAAAATTGTTTTTTATATTAGTGAAATTTATCTATATTTGTAGTTAAATCAAATTAAAAAGTTTAAGTGTTCAGCAATAAAAAAGAAAAATGGTCAAAACATCGTAAGCGTCTAAGAGATGCCTTAGAAAGTAATGTACATGATAATCAAATTGAAAATCTCACTACAAACTTCAAGTTAATGAAACCTAATGAGTTTAATTCTTGTAAGGGTTCATTACTTTCACTATCATTAAAATATGGTTCGAAAGAATGTGCTTTATTCTTAATCGAACAAGGTGCAATTTGTAATCCTTGGTTTATTCCAATGGAGTGTAAATATGATAAAGTAATAATCATATCAAATCTTTTGAAAGAGTTGGTTAATAAATACCCAAATAACTTCACCCAGTCTTCTGTATCAAGGTCATTTAAACAAATTAATAATGAATTAATTATTGATAAGAAATGTTTAATAGAAAGAATATTAGATCCTGCTAAGATAATCGATAACTCAAATAGGGTTGAGTATGTTATGGAGAATACTGATTTCTTTGAAACAAAACTTATCAAAGAAGTTATTGATGAAAAATTTAAAAGTAAACCTGAGAAATGGGGAGCTCTTATCTCTTTGTTAAGAGAAATTAAACTAAAAGAATTGGGTATATGATACTTTATTATGTAAAAGAAATATCATCAGTATTTAAGATTGGTGGTGCTCCAGTTACTAGGAACACAATTGGTAGCATTTTAAAACTAGGTAATTCTTATGAAGGTGATTTAACACCAACTATGATAAACCCGAACACATATCTACCAGCACCACCATCATATGTAATTAAGTGTGATGATGGTATGTTTAGAAAATTTGATGCTGAGTTTTTCATTACAGAACAAGAGTGGAAACAAATGAATAGAGAGAATAAACTAAAAGAGATTGGAATATGAAATTAATCTATAAAGATAATAGATACCCTTGTATCTTAAAGAGTGAAATGGAAAAGAATATGTGGTATTCGATGGAACCTGTTAAACTAACAGTGACAATACCATTAGTTGAATATTTCAATATGAGAACAGATATAACGGAGTGTGATAATGAATTTCACTTTAGATTATTGGTTGATAAAAATGATAAGGTTAACAATTTCAGTGATGATTTTATATCAGGTCTTTGGATAGTAGATTCTCAATTTGAAAGATCAACAATAACATCTAGATTTGGTAAAGGTGTTGTTAATGTAATATTTAAACTACATATTTCAGAAAGAGAGTTAAGTGATAAGAGTGAGTTAAGGGATTTAATAATGAATGACTTATTTAAAAAGTGAAAAGACTGAGTAGCGAATTCAGTCTTTTCTATTAGCATAACTAATACCGGTCCTAAAGATGGGGCTATTGCCCTCCGGTTATAATTTATATATTATATTTTAATACTTTTGTTATCAACTTTATCAATAATAATTACTAAAATCAAAGTAAAATAAACTTAAAAATATGTTAAAACACGAAATTAAAGTGGAATTATCGAATAATGATGAGCTAGTCAATATAATTGAGAAAGCTTATTTCAAGGAAGGGTTTGGTGGTAAAATAACCGACTCTAAGAAAAACTTCATAAAGGTTGATGATGAAGTGAATGTTGCTATCTTTAGTGGTCTACACAACGGAATTGTTAAGGTAACAAATGATGAATTGATTGATGGATCATTAAGATTCTTAATTGATGAATCAGCGGGTGAAATTAGACTTTATCCAATATCTATCTATTGTATTAAAGTAGAAGATAAATACTCTTTCTATTAAAATTAATTAATTTTTTATGAATATTAGATTAGATTGGAATGATATTTCAATAGTGCCTTCTGAATTGAGTTCAATCTCTTCAAGGTCGGAAATAAACCCATTTAAGGATGGTAAGTTACCATTATTTACTGCTCCTATGGATACAGTAATTGATGATCAAACAATACGCCACTTTGAACATAATATAAACCTTTGTTTACCTAGAAACATAAAGTATGACGAACTAAGTGATTGGTGTGATACTAGAGTTTGTAGTTGGATGGATAATGGTTGCGATTCTTTTTTCTTTTCTTATGGATTGGATGAAATAATTGAGCTATTTGAAAATGGTTCTAAATTACCACCAAGAGTTTTGATTGATGTGGCTAACGGTCATATGCAAAGACTTTATGATATATCAAAGAGAATCAAAGAAAAATTCGGAAATGATATTGAATTGATGGTTGGTAATATTGCTAATCCAAATACTTATAGAAAGTATTGTGAAATTGGAGTAGATTATATTAGAGTTGGTATAGGTGGTGGTTCTGCGTGTACTACATCAGCTAATGTTTCTATACATTTTCCAATGGCATCTTTAATAGATGAATGTGCTAAGATAAAGAAAGAGTTTGATAATCCAACTAAGATAATTGCTGATGGTGGATTCAGAAACTTTTCTGATATAATAAAAGCTTTGGCGATAGGTGCTGATTATGTTATGTTGGGTGGTATTCTTAATAAATCACTTGAAAGTTGTGGTACTACTTATATGAAAGACAAAGATGGTCAGTATGAAGAAGTTAGTTTTGAAAAAGCTCAAATAGCTTTAGAAACTGGGGCTCCTGTCTATAAATATTATAGAGGAATGTCAACTAAAGAAGTTCAGAAGTCTTGGAATAGAGCCGAATTGAAAACTGGAGAAGGTATAACTAAATATAACTTAGTTGAATATACGATAGATGGTTGGTGTGAAAATTTTACTGATTATTTAAAATCTGCCATGTCTTATACTGGATCCAGAACTTTAGATGAATTTAACCCAACATTTGTTCAAATAAGTCCTATGTCTTTTAATAGATTCAATAAGTGAGTTTTTCTGTATCAAGTTATAAGATAATAAAATCATTAAAACCTACTGAATTATTTGAAATAATCACGGCTGGACATTGCTGTGATTATTTTGAACAATTTAAAAATGAAATTATATCACAAAGAGGAAAATGGTATCTTAATAACACATTCTCAGATTGGTATGATAGTAAAGTTGAATTGGAATTGCTAGATTTTTATATCCAAAACAACCTTCTTCTCAATAAGATCATCAAAAATCATATCAAAGAACTCTTTATCTAATTCTTTATCAACTGATTCATTATATTTTTTTAAATGTTTCATCTTAATATATCCTCAATTTTATTACCATCTTTATCAGATAGTTGAAGATTTTTAATCTTATCAAATCTTGTATGCTTAAAAGTCTCATCATCAATTCTAATTGAAGTTCCAGTGTATTTTTGAACAACACCATTATAATGTTTATCCTCAAAATCAAAGTCAGCAATAACTTCACCATTATTTATTCTATCTTTGAATAATGTCTTTTTATAGATTAAATCTGGATTTTGTAAATACTTCATCCTAGCCTCAGCTTTGTTTAATTTATCTATATGTTTTTCTGTTGGTAGTGATAAAATTATTTTATAAGTCTTTGTATCCTTATTATATTGACCAATAGATATGTGTGTGTTATTAGGAACACTCTCATCTGTAATACAATGTTTATTACCTTGTGTAGTGAAGTTCCAGTGGTCGGAAACTCTATAAGATTTATCTGGTTTATGATTCCATCCTATATCAGTTGAACTATAAAATGTATCACTATATGGTGATTTATTAATTACTTCCCAAGAAGACATCATTTCTATAATTTGATCTGGTATACCATAGTCTTTTAATTCATCAACAGATACTATTTTATTTGTTAGTTCCTTATGATATTTTAAACGCTTAAGCTCTTTTTTGCTTAAAGTTTTAACTTCATCGTCTGTAAATTTCTCAAATAATTTAATATATCTCATATCGTTCTAATAAATGTTATTAATTCAAATTGTGGTAACCTATTTCTTCACCATGTAAAACCATGCCGAATTTGACTGTCCTTTTACTTCTTCTTCCACTTCTTTTACTTCTTCTTTACCTTGTGATATCAAATCAGATGCTTGTATCTTAACACCACCAGGTAAGGTAAAATCATACCTACCAACTAAGTTTCCTAATTGTTGTTTAGCGTATCCAGTAACATATTTGAAGAATAAATCATCTCTGAATAAATTTTCAGGTGGTATATTTGCATAAGCTTCCATAATAACATGATGTTTAACATCGGTTAATATATTAAGTCTGTGGTTCAATTGATTAAAGTGGTATTTAAGTGTGTATTTATTTAATTGATTTAACATATCAGACATCGAATCTAATATAGTCTTATAAACACCCAATTCACCTATTGTAGTAACATATGATGATAGATAAGGTTGATTAGTAACACCAAGGTTAACCGATAAGTTTGGAGTGTTTATACCCAATTGAAATAAAGAATCACCTCTAACCTCATATAAATAAACAACAGATTGTATCTCACAAGGAACTTGTACAAAGTTATATCTTGTAAATTCCTCAGCAGTAAAAGCTTCTTTATTAATAAAGAAGTACATCTTTTGAACAGCATATTGATAATTACGATAAAACCAAGGAAGTGCTCTTGCTTCAATTATTTGTCGAATTGCAGCATCTGGTAAAGTTTTCGGAAGGGCACAAGCCACATTCAACTCAAACTGAACCATATCAATAATTTCATTAAATGTGTAACCGCCTTGATAAGGAATATAATCAGCCATAAATATATTTATATTTACCTTATATATTAATTTGGTGATTTCAGTTATTTAAGTAGTCGTTTATAGAATATATTTTATTTAAATGTATAGTTCTATTGCTCGAAATGATAAATTCACTTAACCCAATATGTGTTTTGTTTTTTGGATCCCAATCATATGTATATCCTAATTGTGTCCAGGGGTATCTGTCATATAAATCACACTGGTAATATCTACTTATTCTATTTTCGTTTATCCACATTAAATGTTCTTCACTAACACTATCAGGGAAACATAAGTCACATCTATCATCATAGATTTCTTTATCCGGACAAGGTCTAAATAAATCAATAGGTTTAACCCAAAATTCAACAAAGTAGTCATACTTGGATCCAGGTGGTAATCCTAACAATTGTATCAATCTTAGGTTTGTGTCTATAACATTTTCAGAGGAAAATCTATCTTTCAATTCTGGTGATGTTGTTACCCAAATTGGATAATTACCAGTATTAAAAGTGTCTTTGTAATATGATATATTTTGTTTTAGTGTAACAACTAAAATATATTCTTCACCAGCTATATTCTTTCTAATAAGATTTTTATTCTCATCATTTATTTGAACTAAGTTAGTGTCTATTTTTGAAGAATCTGGGTATATAGAACTTTGAAGTGATTCGATATAAATATCTTTATCTGATTTTTTTATCGAACAAGATGTCAGTATTGTCGATACTATTAATAGTAGTAATAATCTCATTATAATATATTTTATTTTTATATATTATTTGATAAATTCGATTATTTTTACTATATTTGTTTATTATGAAAAAGCCCAAAATAATAAAGGTCGGTAAAATTACCAGGGACCAAGTTCTTAAATCTGAAAGAAAGATTTCTAGGGAAATTGAATTAGAAAATTCAACTGGGTGGACTTGTATGCACAAAACTCATAAATCTAAAAAGACATACACAAGAAATCCTAAGTATAAAACTGATTACTAATCAATAACTAATTCGGTTAACTTACTATCACGCTTAGTGGATAATGCGAGAGATTCTAATTCCTTAAAATCTTTGAATTTCATTCGGTATTTACAACTCTTACCTAATTTAATATCACTCCACCTCGTAACATCACAGAATTTTTCATCTAATGGAAACTCATATAGATATAAATAAGAAAAGTTATAACTATCTTCAACACAAGCGTCATAATAGGCACTTATTGCCTTTTCATATGTACTCCACATAGAGTATATCTCTGGTAGACCTTGACCTCTTTGACAAGAGATTATATAAACATTATTCATTTGAATATTCTTTTTATTTTACTTATTCTTGATTTTCTTTTATAATATTTATCATCAAAAACACCTGATAGATACTCAGTATATGATATATTTGAGTCTATTTGATCAGCAACATAATTAGAATAATCAATTGTTTTATTTAATTGTTCGGTTATATATTCTTGATAAGATCTCATGCTTCAAAATTCTTAGATCTCTTTAGTTTTTCAAGTATATACTTTTCATCCATCGATATATTCTTTGGTATCTTTACACTAACAACAACGAACAAGTCACCCAATCCTAAATTAACATCTGGAATACCTTTACCGGATATTCTTATTGTTCTTCCGTGTGGTGTACCCTCATCAATAGTAATTGGTAACTCACCGTGTGGAGTTTTAACTTTAATTTTTGCTCCTAATATAGCATCTATAACGGAAATATCTTTCTCAACAATAAGGTTATTACCATCTCTTTTGAAATAAAATTCTTTGATTTCATCAATCATAATATGTAGATCACCTGGAACACCATCTCTTACATGGTTACCATAACTTCTCATATTAAGTTGCATTCCATTAGAAACACCAGCTGGTATATCAACTTCCACAACTTCCTCTTTAACATTCGTTCCTGATCCGTGACAAACACCACATTTATTAACAACTTGTTTACCAGAACCCTGGCAATCTGGACAATGTGTTTGTTGTCTCATTTGACCAAATGGTGTATTTTGAACTACCACTCGTTGACCTGTACCACTACAAGGAATACAATCTCTAATATCAGTACCACCTTTACCAGAGCAACCATTACAAGAGTCTTGTCTTTTATATTTTATTTTCTTAGTAGTTCCTTTTAATATATCTTCGATTGTTAGTGATACCTTGATTCTTAAATCAGAACCTCTTTTTTGCCTTTGTTGTTGGCGTGAACCACCGAATTGACCACCAAATATATCACCAAATTGACTGAAGATGTCATCCATATTAAATCCATGACCATAGTTACCACCTCCACTAGAAAATGGATTACCTTGTTCAAATGGACTTCCACCAGGACCGAATCTATCATAACTTTCTCTTTTCTCTTTAGAAGAAAGTGTATCGTAAGCTTCAGCCGCTTCTTTGAATCTAGCTTCTGCCTCCGCGTTATCTGGATTTTTATCAGGGTGATATTTCATCGCCATTTTACGATAAGCTTTTTTAATCTGATCCTCAGATGATTGCTTATCAACTCCCAGTATGTCATAATAATCTTTTGCCATAGTTTATCCTAAAATTTTATTTAATATAAGTTCTCTTTTTATACCTTTCATAGCGTCATTAAACCTAATAGTTGTGTAAGAGTTATATTGGAAATAGAACTTATCTTTATTATAATAATCAACTTTAAATGTTAAAATTGGAAGTTCTTCCAATATATTTATAAATAGGTTATTAATTTGATTGATATCAAACTCAGCCACTTCATATAACTTATCACAAAAATAATCCATATAAGGCTCAACAGTTTCTTTAACCTTATTTATATATTTATTATCAATCCTTGTACTATCTATATACCAACTTATCACTTTATTATTGTTTTTAATTTATTATCTCTTTTAGCTTTAACTATTTCTGATTTTATATCATATGAGTCCAAAACACCATTTACCAACTTAGCGATATAGTTATCAACTATTAATGATATTGTTTCAGCAGTTCTATCGAGAAATCCCAACTTATCTAACATACCTTTTGATGATATCAACATTTCTACTAGATATTCATTGAATTCATCTATATCAAATCTTAATTGGAATAATTCTAGTCTAATGCCTTCATCATAACCACCAACAAATATTGGAGGTGGTTTCATATATATCTTAGAGAATACTCGAGCCACTGCTGGTAATATCAAATCAAGTGTATCATCTTCACCATCATAAAAGTTACCTTCTAGTTCTGTTCTATTAAATACATCACTATTATCGATAACATAGTTTAAAATATTATTAAAATCAATTCTGAATTTATCATCTATTCTATCAGAAAAAGAGCTTATAATATATTGCCTATAAGAGATATTACTTTTAATATCAAAGAAGTTAACTTTATCTTTCATTACTTACCTAATATGATCTTAGGATATCTAAATGTTTTACCATTTAATGTATATCCTTTACTGATAACATCTATTATTTTTTCTTCTCCAATTTCCATAACGCTTATCACTTCGTGTAATTCACTATCATAAGTTTCTGTTTGAACTGGTTCAATCCCTTGAGATTTTAAGAATTTATCAACCTTACTAGCAATTAAAGATACTCCTTCCCTTGCTTCTTCATTTGTTATTGATTTAATAGCTAATGAGATATCACTATCCATATCAAGAATAGAAGTAAGCATTTTCACTTTAGTATTATTAACTAGTTCCTCCTTTTCTTTAATAACTCTTTTTTTATAGTTATCAAATTCAGCAGCTAAACGTAAATAAGAATTATTTTTATATTCCTCCAACAATTCATTCAGTGATACTTCACCAGCATCATCATGTAATATTTTAAATGATTCTTTATCCTCAGCTAATAGCTTTTTACCTCTTAAAAATTCTATTGTTTCTTCCATTTTTTAATAATTAAATTTAAGCATCTTTCTAATATTATTAGAATTGTAAAGTTCATAAGTAATGTTTTTATCAACTATCTTATGTATTTCTAATGTTTCCAATTTCTCTTTGAATTTTTCAATATAATCAACTAAATCTTTTAATGAACTTGTCCATCTAATACTTGGTTCCCAATAATCAGGAAATTTATCCAAGAACTTATCAACACTTATATCAAATGCTCTTTTACTAACAAGTAAAAGTTCATCCTCTTTCTTTGTTTTATTTGCTAAAAATTCAGCTACATGATTGTTGAACTTATGAATAAGGTTATCTGTTTCTATAACTTTCAATAGACCAATAACCAAAGCATCTCTTTCAGAGATTTCAAACTCAATATTTTCTTCTAATATTTTTTGTCCTTCTTTATCAGAACCCAATATGTAATAAACATATGAGTCCCAGCAGCACAATTTTATAAGGTCTTCGGGTGTTAATTTTATTTGCATGTAAACTTTTTTCTTTTTTATAGGATGAGATCTAATCAAAGTTTAGTAATTAAACCAAAGAGATTCAACCTTGTTTCTCTCTAATATTAAAAAGTGGTAAAAAGTTTTATAATGATAAATTTATATCTTATATTTGCAGTTATGAAGATAATTTTATTATATAAAGGTAAGGACATTCCATTACAAACTGTTTCTGAGGATGTATTATCAGAAGATGATTTATACGAATTCTCTGTTAGTACAGGGGTTTCGAAGCTTGGAACAGGAGAATTAATTAAACTATTTGACTATTTTTATAAGATTGATATAAACGATTATTCCTTTCATAAACTTGTAGTTAGTGATAATTGTATTACTTTATATTTATCCAAAGAAGATTATAATAGAATTATAAGAGATAAAAAGATTAATAATTTACTAAATATATAAACCAAATAAAAGAAGAAGAGTTGAAAAAAATAATTGGTTCAGAAATTGACACGATAAAAGGAAAGGGTATTATAGAAGATATCTATATAACAGAATTAAACCTAATAATGGTTAAAGTTAGATTTGGTAAAGTTTGGACAAATTACAGACTAAGTGAATTGAAAGAAATTCAAAGAATAATATTTGAAACTAATGAGTAAGTATAACAGAACATATCATTTACCATACTCACCTGGTACAACAAGTGATGATAAAATCTCCAATGATATAAGTTCATTGATAGGTTCTGAAATTGTTATTACTGAAAAATTAGATGGTGAGAACACAGGAATGACTAATGGTGGTGTTTATGCTAGAAGTCATGCTACATTTACTACATCTGATTGGAGTAGAGAGGTTAGACAGTTACATGATATAAAGGTAAAAGGTAACTTATCAGAAGGTGAGTTTATATTCGGTGAGAATCTAGAGGGGATACATTCAATAGAATATACCAATCTAAAATCATATTTCTATATCTTTGGAGTAAGAGATAATAATATTTGGGTTCCTTGGAATTCAGTTGAAGAATATTCTTACTTATTAGATATACCAACTGTTCCTGTTTTATTCAGAGGTGTTGTTGATTCAGAGAAAGAGTTAAAAGAACTTGTTGAGAGATTGGTTTCTGAACCATCAGAATTAGGCGGTGAAAGAGAAGGTATTGTTGTTAGAAGTGCTGGTTTATTTCACAATGATGATTTTGTTGAGAATGTTGCTAAATGGGTTAGAAAAGACCATGTTCAGACAGATGTTCATTGGTCTCGTAATTGGAAAAAATCTAAAATTAAATAATATGGAATTAGAAGAAAAAATAGAATTAAATAAATTAATAAGAAAGTATGATGGTGATAATTCATTTATAGTTTCTTTACAGAGAGCTTTGAAAACATCTAAATACTTAGAGAAAGTTGAAGTTGGTAAGAAGACAATTAAAGTTTTAAGTGATAAACAATATTTAGCGGCTAAGAGTGTTTTTTCTTAATACATTATTTAAATATTAAGGTAAAGTCTGTTTTTACATCTTTGATATTATCAGTTATGTTTTTCTCAAAATCAGAATCGATTGGTATTCTTTTATTTCTATTAAGATTAAGTGTGATTGAATCGGTTATAGTATATTTACTTTTGTCTAGATAAGACTTTAATCTAAGAATTGAATCAATGATATCATCATCAGTTATATTAGATTCAAATTTTGATGAATAGTTACCTCTAATATTTATAGAATATATGTATTTATCTGAATCTTTCACCATTTTTAGATATTTTGGGAATAAATTTACATAATGTGGCCAATCTCTTGTATTACCAAATAACTTTGTTAATACATGAATCGTGTTGACTTCCAAACTAACTGATACCTTATATCTATTATCTATCAAATCAAGTAAAATATCTTTTATATCATTAATGGTTCTATCATCAATATCAATAACATCCTTAGAATATGTCATGTGTTTATTTACTATCTCCATATCTCCGTCTGAAATATTGGAAATTTCATCTTCTACGTCATATGGATTTTCTTTATCATATCCACCTCTCTTAAACATAGCATATACCAATCCACTATCTGGATCAAAAACATGACCAATCGATTTTAGTTCAATAAAATTTTCGGGTATCTGTGATTCAAATATTCTATATTTCTTTAAGTATTTCATAAAACTCTTATAAATATATTTGCTATTCCAGGAGTATCAATCATATTATACCACCTATCAATTTGATCAATCTCTTTCTCATTAATATCAATATCGATTCTTTCGGTCTCACCTTGTACTAAGATACCAACCTTACCACATCTATCACCTAAGTAGCCTTTAAGTCTTAATAGGAAGTCTTTTATTTCACCTAATCTAAATCCTTCAAAATCCATATGGTCTGATAAAGATATTGATACCCATGTTTTGTTTTTCCCTGATGTTGTTTCTACTCTAACACTAAATCTATCTTCATCTGATATTTCAGAAAAGAAAATATCATTTATATCATTTTGTAAATCATATATATTTCTAGCAAATTCCATTGGATCATCTGATTCAAATATTTTATAATTCTTTAAATGCTTCATATATCTTTGAATCTTTTTATTTTGAAAAATGTTCCAATATTATCAAGCTTTGCATTTATCTCATTTATAATTTGTTTATGAATATGATTCATAGGTCTATTCTTTTCTAAGTCAGCTATTATCGCAACAGTTTCTTGAAAATATTTATTTCTAAATCTTGGTGATGCTGTAAAAGCATCTGATATATTTTGAAGTCTATCCGCTAATTTTATAATAAGAGCATCATCAGTCATAAGTGTCATCTTGTCTATTAAGTAATTAGTTTTACTACCATCGTAATCGTGGTCTATCTCATCACCAACAGATGTAACTTCAACAACCAAATCAGCAATTACTTTACCAAAGATTGATTTTATTTCTTCATATCCAACTTCTGGATCTTCATAACAATCTTCTAAAACATCATGTAATAAAGAAGCACATATTATATTTATATTTCTGGTGTATCGTTTAACAATACCATTAACCATTTGAACATGAGCATCAAAATAAGGTTTATTAATAAATTTTCTTACTTGGTCTTTATGTGCATTTTCAGCAAACTCCCAGGCTAATTTCTCTTTCTTTGATGTAGGTCTATTTGGCATATTTGTATATATTAAATAAATTCCTTATTTTTGTTTTTATTAACCACTAAAAGAATATTATGATAACGGATTCAAAAATTAACGAAGTACAAAAGAAAATAAAAGCGGCTATTGCTCAAATCGAAAAAGATGAAAATGTTAAGATTTCATTTGGAAACATAAGATATAATAGTGCATACTACACATCACAGTTAAAAGTATCAACTCTTGAAAAAACCGAAAAGGTTACTTCGGTGTTAGAATCTATTTGTAGAAACTTAGGATTTACACAGAATGTGATTGGGATGAAATTTATGAGTAATGGAAGAGAAATGGAAATAATCGATATCAAAACAAGAAATAGAAAGTTTCCAATTATTGTAAAAACTATTGATAATAAGCAATATAAAATGACAGTTTCTCAAATAAAATTACTAATTGGTGGTGATAAGATAATTAACAGAAATGCTAACTTAGATAAGTTAATTAATGACTAGAAAAGATATAGAATCAATAGCATCAAATATAGGATTAAATAATCCCGATACTGTATCAGATGATATTCTACATATTTCCAATATGTTGGAAGGTATTCAAGAATACATAATGACAAGAAACCCAACATCAAAGTTTATGCAATTGTGTGGGGATGAAAATTGGGATTACGCATCTAGTATGGGTGATAGACTAAATAAGGAAGTTTTGGAAAAAACTCAAACATTCCAAAATTTTGTTAAGAAAGTTAAAACTTCTCCGGAATATATCTCTAAAATTCGAAGTGAAAAATTAAACGATATAGGAATATGAATTTAGTAATAATGGGTCCACCTGGTGCGGGTAAAGGTACTATATGTAATAGTATAATCAGTGAGTATAACTACAACTTAATTTGTGCTGGTGATTTATTAAGAGCAGAAAAAGCATCCGGTAGTAAACTAGGTGAGAAAATAGCATCTATTATAGATGGTGGTAATTTAGTTCCAGATGAAATGATAACAACTCTTATCATTAATGAACTAAAGAAGCCAGTAGGACACAAAACCTTTTATTTAATAGATGGTTATCCAAGAACAATAAATCAAGCTCAATCATTAGATGGGATGCTTAACATCAAAAATGTTATTTGGATAAATGTTAGTGAAGAAACAACCATTAAAAGAAATTTAAAAAGAGGTGAGACATCAGGTAGACCGGATGATTCAAATGTTGAAGTTATTAAAGAGAGATTAAGAGAATATAATGAGGTTTCTAAACCACTAAAACAATTTTATAGAAATAGATTAACTGAAATTGATGGTGAAGGAACACCCGATGAAGTTTATCATGAGTTGATAAAAAATATTATTAAATAATGGAGGAGTATAAAGTAGGTGATATTGTTAGATGGTGTTGGAGTGCAATACACCCAAGTACTTATATCATAATCGAAGTTGATAATAGAGGAGCTTTACTAAAACAGAATTTTGGTAGAGGTCAGGTTTTAACTAGTAAAGTGCCAATATCAGAGTTAAATGGTCAAAAAGAGGAATATCGAGACTATAAACTGAAACAAATGGGATTGTAAAGTAAAACCAGATTTAATATCTGGTTTTTTTAATATATAAAAAGAATGAAAAAATTAGTCAGATATTTAGAATTTATAAATGAAAACTCAAATAACAATGAGTATTCAATACCATCTTATGAAGAAGCTGTTGAGTTGTGTTCAAAAGATGATGCTCCTTTTTATGAATCTAAGATGTTTGTTGATGGATACAACGTATCTGTTTTCAATTACAGACTTGCTCAATATAAAGATTTCTCAAATCCACTTGAAGATAGACCTGAATTAAAAGGCTATGAAATGAGAGGATTAACATTCGTGTTTAATGAGGATGGTTCATTATTCAAAAGATATGTTTTACTTGAAAAGTTCTTTAACTTAAATCAAGTTCCGGAATCAATGTATTCTATTGTTAAAAACTATAAGATTAAATATGTTAATAACAAAGAAGATGGATCTATCGCATCATTTATAAAATTACCAAATGGTAAGATTGTTGGTAAATCGAAAATGGGTTTTGATAATGATCAATCAAATGGTATTAATAGAGTCTATAACACAAATAAAGATGTCAAATCACTTGTTGATTGGTGTTTGGATAATGATATAGTTCCTATATTTGAATATGTTGCTCCTCATAATAGAATTGTATTAAGATATTCTATGGAAGAATTAATACTATTGAGATTAAGAGATAATAAGACTGGTAAACATATTGATATACAAGACCACTTAGATAAGATTGGATATATAAAGATTGCTCCATTTGAGGATGATCACCAAGGTGATTTAGATAAATTAATAGAATTAGTTGCTACTCAAATAGATAAAGAAGGTTGTATTGTACAAGCTGAGGATGATAAAGGAAGAGACTTCTTCTTTAAGTTAAAAACTCCTTGGTACTGTGAACGTCACGGTTTATTAACTGATGATATTTACAGAGAGCATGTTATAATTGGATATATCTTAGATGATAAGATTGATGATATTCTTGGTCAAATTCCAGAAGAAGAAGTTGAAGCTCATGATAGAATCAACAAAATTATTAAAATAGTTAAAAGAGCTATTAATGATAAGATGGAAGATATTAAAAAATCATATCAAGTTTTTCTTGATATGGGTGAGAATAGAAAGGATTATGCTCTTAAATATTCAGGAGTAGATGAATTTAGGAGTGTAAAAGAACCTAATTTCGGATATGTGATGGGATTAGCTAATGGTAAAGACCTTTATGAATTAGCTAAGGATTATATCAGAGAAAAAACTAAGAGGTTGATGATAGCTAGGGATTGGTTACATGATATAGATCCAACTTTATTCTTCCAAGACCCAGAAGAAAGTGAAGAAGATAATTAAAGAGAGTTTTTAACTCTCTTTTTTTATATATACTCTAATGGAATATTTAGCTAATGATAAAAAAGAATATATTAGTAATTGAAACATTTAAAATCATATCAATTATTTGAGTCTTTTACTAGACCAGAATCATCTAATCAAGAAATAGATTATGATAGACTTTATAGTGATATAAATGATATATGTCAAGATGTTATTGATACTGGATTGGAAGTTAATATAGGTATTAATGATTATAAAAAAGTGGATAATGCTTTATGTACTGATGTTGTGCTTATAGGAATACACATACCATCCGAAAACTTTCTAACTGATAAGGGTTCTTTTTTATATGGTGATATAAAAGAAACCTTTGATAGAATAATTGATTATCTTAAAATGTTTGGATATGATAATCATAAATTTAAAGTTTTTAATTTTGGTGGAAATCCAATATTCAAAGATTTTGATGGTGATGTCAAGGAATCATCTTCATCCTTTAGATTAATACTTTATAAGTCAATTGATCATATTATAGAATCTAAAACAACACCTAAATTGAAATTCAACAAACAACCTAGAAAGAAAGGTGCTAAGACTGACGTTTATAATGTAGTCAAGAATGGTACTACAATAGGTCAAGTTAAATGGTATAGTAGATTGCGTGGTTATGGTTTCTTACCACCATCTGGTGATGAATCTGAGGTGAAAGAATTTGTTAAAGAAATTTCTAGACTACGTAGAGAAGAAAAGAAAAAGAATAAGTAATGTCTAAAATACTTGATAAAGAAAAATATCTAAAAAGATTGGAAGCTAAGAAGAGGAGTAAAAGAAGAAGGCTCAAAAAATTTTTAGATTTTAGAAAGTCTGAACCAAAGACATCCAGTTTTACATCCATAGCTAGTTCACCTATGCCTGGTCCTATGTCGGTAGGTAGTGGGTCATCTGCTATTAATATTGTTTCCAATACCTCAAATTAAATTAAACTTTTTATTCACTAATTATATAATTTAAGTATCTACAAAATAGATAATGACATTTTGTCATACTTTTTATTTTGGCATACTATTTGAAAATCAATAATTAAAAAATAAATAAATTTATGAGTAAAGAAAGTACAATAATTGGAATTGACTTAGGGACAACTAATTCTTGCCTCGCGGTCGTTCAAGGTGGTGAACCAACTGTAATTACAAATTCAGAAGGTAAAAGAACTACACCATCGGTTGTTGGATTCACAGAAAATGACCGAAAAATAGGAGATCCTGCTAAAAGACAGGCAGTAACTAATCCTGAGAAAACTGTTTATTCAATTAAACGTTTTATAGGTAAGGATTTTTCTGTTTGTAAGGATGAAATAACAAAGGTTCCTTATAAAGTAGTTAAAACAGGATCTAATGTACCTGGTGTTAAAATAGATGATAGAATCTATACACCACAAGAAATTTCAGCTATGATTCTTCAAAAGATGAAGAAAACTGCTGAAGAGTTTTTAGGTCATGAAGTAACAAGAGCGGTTATTACTGTTCCTGCTTATTTTGGTGACGCTGAAAGAACTGCAACTATTGAAGCTGGTGAAATTGCTGGTTTGAAAGTTGAGAGAATTATAAACGAACCAACTGCCGCAGCTCTTGCTTATGGTTTAGATAAAAAGAATACAGATTCTAAGATTCTTGTATTCGACTGTGGTGGTGGTACACATGACGTTTCAGTTTTAGAAATTGGTGATGGTGTATTTGAGGTTAAATCTACTGATGGTGATACTCACTTAGGTGGTGACGACTTTGATAATGCTATTATCGATTGGATGGTTGAAGAATTCAAATCAGAACATGGTATGGATTTATCGAAAGATGCTATGTCTCTTCAAAGATTGAAAGAGGCTGGTGAGAAAGCAAAAATCGAATTATCATCATCATCACAAACTGAGATCAATCTACCTTACATCACAGCTAAAGATGGTGTTCCTTTACATTTTGTTAAGAAACTAACAAATGCTAAATTTGAACAAATGACTTCTAAGTTAGTTGATAGAACTATTGCTTGTGCAAAAAGTGCTCTCAAAAACGCAGGGTTAAAACCATCAGATATAGATGAGGTTATTCTTGTTGGTGGTTCGACTAGAATACCATCTATACAAAAAGCTATTGAAGATTATATTGGTAAAGCACCTAATAAATCAGTAAACCCAGATGAAGTTGTTGCACTTGGTGCGGCTATTCAAGGAGCTGTTTTATCAGGAGGAATTACTGATGTATTACTTCTTGATGTTACACCACTTTCACTTGGTATTGAAACAATGGGATCAGTAATGACTAGATTAATTGAAGCTAATACAACAATTCCGACCCGTAAGTCAGAAACGTTTTCAACAGCTTCAGATAATCAACCATCTGTTGAGATTCATGTTCTACAAGGTGAAAGACCAATGGCTAAAGATAATCGTTCACTAGGTAGATTCCATCTTGATGGGATTATGCCAGCACCAAGAGGTATTCCTCAAGTTGAAGTGACATTGGATATCGATGCTAATGGTATACTTTCAGTTTCTGCTAAAGATAAAGCTACTGGTAAAGAGAATAAGATTCGAATTGAAGGTGGTTCTCAATTATCTAAAGAAGAAATTGAAAGAATGAAGTCTGAAGCAGAGGCAAATGCTGAATCAGACAAACTCGAAAGAGAAAAAGTTGACAAGGTCAATATGGCAGATAACTTAATCTTCCAAACTGAGAAGCAAATGAAAGAATTTTCTGAAAAGTTAACAGAGGAGGATAGAAATTCTCTTAACACCGACCTTGATGAGTTGAAAAAGGCACATTCTGAACAAGATATTGAAGCTATTGATGAAAAATCAAATAAGTTGAATGAAACTTGGTCAGCAATTAGCACTAGACTGTATCAACAAACAAATGAGTCCGAATCTTCTAGTAGTGATGAAGGTTCTGATGGTAGTGTTGAAGATACTTCTTATGAAGAGGTTGATTAACACAAGTAAAAAACCCAGTCAATTGACTGGGTTTTTTTATTCCTTTATTATATTTGGCCAATTTTCATCACGGGTTATCTCATCCCAACCACTAATGGTTTTGACTATCCAGTATGTCTTAT
>Ga0102814_10000413_pt1 | contig 31562 bp, 44 predicted proteins | sample ColrivemetaGS741_FD_79112 | JGI IMG/M metagenome (GOLD analysis project Ga0102814, IMG submission 79112) | Estuarine microbial communities from the Columbia River estuary - Flood tide ETM metaG S.741 | ecosystem: Environmental > Aquatic > Marine > Intertidal zone > Estuary | place: USA...
CGCGCTGTCACCGGACGCTGCTGTTCCTGCTGCGTCGTAATCAGCGGCCTTGCCGTCCACGTAGGTCTTGTTCACCACGTCCGTGCCGCCCACCGGGGCGTTCGGCACAGCCGGGCGACCCGTCGCCTTGGCGATGGTCAGGGCGTTGCCGAGCCCGTTGATGAAGACGCGGAAGTTGTCCGAGTTGTCCGTGCCCACCACGAACGTCTGCACTCCGGCAGTGCGGAACTCGAACTGGCCGTAGTTGGCAACAGCGCCCTTGTCCAGCGCCACGTAGGCCGTGCCCGAGGAGTCCACGGTGACTCCGGCAGCGTTCACCGTCACGTCCCCGCTGAACGCACGGCTGCCGTCCGCCAGCGCGTAGCCGGTGTGCGGGTCAGCAGCACCCTCGTGGGAGGACACCGCCGAACTGGCAGTGCCGGACGGGTCCGCGCCCACATTCGCTGCGGTCGGGAAGACGTGCCGGTGGTCCGCGCGGGCCAGCGCCGCCGACGTGCCCACCACCGCCGTGGCGTTGTCCGCCGACGGTGCCACGTTCGCGGTGATCGCATGGCTGTGGTCGTTGCGGGCGAACGACGTGCCAGTGCCTTCTGAGTTGGTGGTCGAGGCGGTCAGGTTGGCCGTGGGGGAGGCCGCTGGCACGTTGTGGACGTGATCCTGCCTCGCAGCATCTGTCCCAACACCGATCGCACCAGCAATGTCGGGGGTCAGCGCGGGAGGGGTTACGGAGGACAGGGGGACCGATGGACCGGTCGGTCCGGTAGCACCTGTCGCCCCGGTTGGACCCGTGGGTCCCTGAATGCCCTGCGCACCCGTTGGTCCAGTCGGGCCTTGGATGCCCTGAGCGCCCGTCGGCCCCGTAGGTCCCTGAATGCCCTGAGGTCCAGTCGGTCCAGTCGGACCTTGGATTCCCTGCGCCCCAGTCGGACCCGTCGGACCCGTCGGACCCTGTGACCCGATCACGGGCACGTACTGCTGGGACACCTCGTCCCAGACCATCAACAAGCCCATGTCGTTCTCCTCACAATTCGAACTTCGAACACCATCACGGTGCCTTCACTGGGACCCATTGCACACCATCCCAGACTTCCGGTACTACCCACGCGCCCCCGTTCCACGATTCGCCCCCAACCCACGCTGCACCGTTCCAGATCTCCGCCTCGCGCTTGAGCACGGTGACCGCCTGCGGTGCGGACTGGTTGGATCCGAAGGCGTTGATCGCTTCCACCGTCACGTTGAACACGCCCACGGTGTTGAACGTGACCAGCGGGTTGTCCTCTGAGACGTTCGTCGCACCGCCACCGAAGTCCCAGTTGTGCTGGAACGCACCACCCGTCGAGGTTGCCGTGAACTGGATCTGCTGCCCGGTGTAGACCGTGGCCTTGTCCTTCGTGAACGACGCCACCGGGGGGGCACCCGGCGTGTAGTCGATCTGCACCGTGACAGCGGTGATGCTGCCCGTCGTGCCATCGGAACCCTTGGTCTTGACGTAGCCCGCCCACGTCCCCAGAGCACTGGCCCGCAGAGTGTTCCCCGTCGCGGACGGGCGATTGGCGGGCTGCCCGTTGATCTGCGCGGGCGTGTACGCCCATGACCCGTTCGCCGTGCGGTTGACGTTCGCCTCGCTCGCCGACGCTACCTGTAGCCCAGACCCGTTGTAGAGGGCCACGTCCCGGTTGTCGGTCCACGTGTCGTCGGACAGGCCGCTGACTTGGAAGGTGCGCGCCAACCGGATCGCGGTGATCGCGTCCGGGTTGAAGTCGCCCGGCTGCGCCCCCGTCAGGTCAATGCTGCCGTTCAGGTCGGCGTCCGTCGAGGACAGCGGCAGGCCGGTGGCCGTCAGGGTCCATGTCGCCATCAGGACTCACCCTGATAGCAGCACAGGCCCCGGCCACCCTCCATCACCTCAGGGATGTTCTGCGGCCAGTCGTGGCAGTCCCTGCCCGGGTACTTCTCACCCATCCACTTCCCCACCGGGGCGTTCTCCCACACCGGGTTGCCCAGCATCTCCGAGTCCCAGATCGTGCACCGGGGCAGGCCGTCCACCATCTCCAGCAGCGGGCACACCTCGCCGTTGATGTAGCAGCAGTGGTCGCCACCGTCGCCCATCCCCGTGCACACACGCTTCGATACCGGGCTCATGGTGCCGGAGCCCAGATCTGGCCCAGCGCCGGGGAGCCGGGTCGGGAGGCGGACACTGTCACCGTCACCGGTCCTGTCGGACCAGTGGGACCGGTGTTTCCGGTGTTGCCCGTGGATCCCGTCGGGCCGGTCGGACCGGTCGGTCCTTGGATGCCCTGATCGCCTTGCGGGCCGGTGGGTCCAATGTTCCCCTGTGGCCCAGTCGGTCCGGGTACGGAGGAATCGGCACCGGTAGCACCCGTGGGTCCTGTGGGTCCTGTGGGTCCAATCAGACCCTGAGGTCCCGTGGGACCAGTCGGGCCTTGGATCCCCTGCGGGCCGGTAGGACCGGTTGGCCCGATCACACCCTGCGGCCCAGTGGGTCCGGTTGGTCCTTGGATCCCCTGCGGTCCTGTCGGTCCGGTGGGTCCCACAATGCCTTGCGGACCGGTAGGACCGATAGGTCCGGTAGGTCCATCAGGACCCGTGCCCACTGGATCTGCGTCGGTGTCCCACCAGAACGCGGGACGGTCGTTCGGCGTCGGCGTGCCGGGGGAGGCAGGCTGCGACCACATGAGCGGGTACTGCTTGTGGTCATCGTCGCCCAGACCAACCAGAAGACCGTGGTCGGAGACACCGCCACCGCCGCCGGAGGCGAGGGTGAACTCGATGAACACGCGATCGTTCTTGGAGATACTGACCCCAGAACTCTGTTCGATCGCGATGTCCACGAGGAACCATGAGCCGTTGTCCACGGGGGCTCCACCAACAACCCGAGCACGGCTCCACTTCGAGGAGTCATTCACCTGTTGGACGACGATGAGGTTTCCCTCTTCCAATCCACTCAGGACTGCGTAGTAATCCCACCCGTTCTCGTCGTAACGGCTGATCGACGCCTGTGTGGATGCGCCAGCGGTGCCGTCCGTCCGGTACCTTCCCGACCCCGGATCGGCCATGGTCGTGGAGGTGTCATACACCCAGACGGAACTATGGACAGCCTGCTTGGGAACGAAGATCAGCGAGTCGGAACCGAGGACTGCGACGTTGTCCGCGTCCGCGCTGACCGCCGTAGGGCCTTCTGCACCAGTCGGGCCAGCAGGACCAGTAGGTCCCGACCCTCCTGTGTCTCCAGTCGGTCCCGTTGGACCAACCGCACCATCCGCGCCAGAAGGACCCGTTGGTCCAGTCGATCCGGTGGATCCTGCGGGTCCGGTCGGCCCGGTAGCGCCAGCGGTCCCAGAAGTTCCCGTAGGCCCTGTTGGTCCTGCTGTCCCTTGGGATCCAGTCGGTCCAGTCGGTCCAACAGCGCCATCAGTGCCTGATGATCCAGTGGGTCCGACAACACCTTGCGCTCCTGTCGGTCCTGTCGGTCCGGGGACCGTCGAGTTGGCTCCCGTTGGCCCTGTCAGCCCTGTCGGGCCGAGGGACCCGGTGGGACCAGTCGGGCCGAGAGGTCCGGGATCCCCCTGAATGCCCTGCGTACCTTGGGGGCCGGTTGGTCCGTCGATCCCCTGAGGTCCGGTCGGACCAACATCTCCCTGAGTTCCCTGAGATCCCGTGGGTCCGGTCGGCCCCGGATCACCCGTGGCACCTGTCGGTCCATCCGGACCGATGCTTCCCTGCGATCCGGTAGGACCGGTCGGACCCTGAGATCCCGTGGGTCCAGTTGATCCCACCGCACCGTCAGTTCCTGCCGGACCCGTGGGACCGCCCGTACCGGTGGGTCCGGTCGGACCGTCATTGCCCTGAATGCCTTGGGAACCGGTCGGACCGGTGGGTCCCACACCACCCTGAGGGCCAGTGGGTCCCGTATCTCCCGGGTCGCCCTGAACACCCTGACCGCCTTGGATGCCCTGAGGGCCAGTGGGTCCGATGTTGCCCTGAGGACCAGTCGGTCCGGTACTTCCAATGGGACCCTGAGGACCAGTGGGACCAATGCCTCCCGCAACTCCCGCTGCTCCAGTCGGGCCAACATCGCCGGGGTCGCCCTGCAAGCCTTGGACACCCTGCGAGCCGGTAGGACCGGTGGGTCCTTGGATTCCCTGAGAACCTGTGGGTCCCGTAGGTCCTGCCACACCAGTGGGACCGATGGGGCCGGTACTACCCGTGGGTCCCTTGATCTCACCCGCGTCTGTCCACGCCACGCCGTTCCACACCCACAGATGCCCGGTGGCATCCACGATGAAGCCGTCGCCGTTCTCCCCGGTGTAGCCGGGGTCGAGGTCGCCCTCTGTCGGCACCGACCCGAGGATCGTGACCGAGGTGCCGTCGGCACCAGTCGGCCCAGTAGATCCGGTGGGTCCTGTCGGGCCAACCACCGTGGAGTCCGCACCAGTCGCGCCAGTGGGACCAGTCGGACCCTGAGATCCAGCGGTGCCCTGCGCGCCAGTCGGTCCTACGTTGCCGGGATCACCCTTGATTCCCTGAGATCCGGTAGGACCGGTAGGACCCGTGGAACCCGTGGCACCGTCAGCACCTGTAGGTCCGACATCGCCCTGAGTTCCCTGCGCACCCGTTGGTCCCTGAGGACCCACATTGCCCTGCGGTCCTGTCGGACCAGCGTTGCCGGGATCGCCCTTCGTTCCCTGAGCACCAGTGGGACCAGTTGGTCCGACCGAGAGGGGTCCAGTGGGACCCGTGAGACCCTGCGGCCCCGTGGGGCCAAGAGCACCAGTGGGACCGGGAACGGTGGAGTTCGCACCTGTAGGCCCGAGGGGACCTTCAGGACCCTCTGGTCCAGTCGGCCCCAGAGGTCCAGTCGGACCCGCGCTTCCTGTGGTTCCCGCCCCAGTGGGACCAGTGGGTCCGGGAACGGTGGATGCCGATCCTGTCGCGCCAGTGGGGCCTGATGATCCCTGCGCACCTGTGGGACCGACGTTCCCCTGAATGCCCTGCACACCTTGGGGGCCGGTGGGACCCGGTGAGCCCTGCGGACCAGTGGATCCCGTGGGACCCATGACGGTGGAATCCGCTCCCGTGGGGCCGGTGGGTCCAGAGGATCCAGTGAGTCCCTGCGAGCCAGTGGGTCCGGTGGGACCCTGCACTGTGGAGGCGGCACCGGTCGGACCGGTGGATCCCATGGATCCAGTGGGACCGGTGGATCCTTGCGATCCGGTAGCCCCTGTCGGTCCGAGAGGTCCGGTGGATCCTGTGGGTCCAGCGGTCCCTGTCGGTCCCCTTGCCCCAGCGGGACCAGTCGGACCCACCGGTCCGGGAGCCCCCACGCCCTCGATGACCTTGATCTTCGCCGGAGGCTCCGGGGAGACGATGACCGGAGGAGCGTCCTTCTCCGGGGGGATGATGACAGGAGGCTGATCGGTCACGACGGAACCTTCCGGATCACTCCGTACTCATGGCGCACGTCACCCTTGAGGTGGGTGGTGAAGGAGGTCTCTCCCTCCTTCTTCAGGCGGAGTTCCCAGAAGCACCAGTTCGGAATCTTCTTGACCTGATCCGAGTCCAAGGACAGGCGAACGTGACCGTTCACGACATCCTCCACAGACACGCTCAGTTCCGTGATGGGCGGACCATGGGAGCCCTTGACCCGGACGATCGGGGCGTAGAACACCGCGTTCGTCAGGTCGTAGGGATCCAGCGGGTTGGATTCCGTCCCGGAGTTGAAGTCCACGAGGAAGGTGTGCGGCTCGTCGGCGTACAGAGCAATGTCGTAGACGCCCTTGCTGATCGGCACGGGTGGGGTCCCCTGAAGAGAGATCGGGGGGTACAGGCGCTGCGGCGTCGTCCGGTCGTCCCATTCCTGTGGCATGAAGACAGGCACGAGTCGGTTGGTGAGTTTGGCCGTGCGCCGAACCGTGAAGACTTCAAGTCGCTTGATCCCGATGTTGAGGGCTGCCGACAGTTCGTCGTACTGAGTCTGGCGAGCGCCGATCATGTCCATCAACTGCCGGTACCGCTCGGACCGGGGGATGTTCACCCCGTCCGGGGCGAGGATGTCGATGTCGAACGAGGCATCTGTCGCCAGAGCCCACAGCGCTTGGATCGTCGCGTAGAGCGCGATCGGGTACTCCTCGACAGGGGCGATGTTCCCGATGTCGTATGCGCCTCCGCTGGGATCAGCGCGATTGTGGCTGTGCTGGGAGATGGCAGTGTCGATGAAGAGGGTCAGATCCTCGTCGGAGAAGTACCGCCACTTCATCCCTTGGATCTCCCACATGATCCCCGGGGCGGGGGCCGCAGCAAACACGACGGTTCCCGTCAGGCCGTCGAGGGTGATTCCCTCTTCGGCGGGCACGATGGACAGCCCGTCCTTCAGGACGGTGATCGAAGACTCATCGAATGGACGGTGCTCGACGTTGAAGTGATCCCGGACACCGTCCCCCACGAACGCGAAGTCGAACGGCTGGGGCAGATCGCCGAGATCCATCCGAGTTCGATCCAACAGACGCTCGCGGATGGTGGTAGCCATGGGCTCTAGTCTGCCGCCCTTCGGACTTCGAATCAGCCCTTACAGGCCGCAGCCCCTCCGGGGGTCGAGTTCCAGAGGGGCTGCGGGATGTGGGATCAGTGCCAGAGCAATCCAAGGTGCTCCAGACGATCCGCGACCGCCTTGGGGACCTGATACTTGCCGCCAGCCTTGAAGGTGTAGTTGTTCTTGTAGCCGACGGTCATGTTGTCGATGTCCTCAGCGACGCGGACGACGACGGAGTCATCCGCCATCTCGACGCCGACCTCCACGACCTCATCCACCACGATCGGCTGGGACGGGTCCTTGGTCACGTCGAAGATGCTGTTGTCGAACTCTTCCTTCTCCGCCGCGTTGATCATCGCGATCTCGGCATCGCGGGTCTTCTTGTCCTGAGCCGCCTTGGCAGCCTCTGCCGCCGCCTGACGCCCGGTGAAGTCGCCCTGCTTCTTGGTCTGTCGTCCAGTCTGTGTCGCCACTGAGTGGTTCCCTTCTCAAAGTTGGAAGATGCGGGGTCATCCGCCTTGAAAGCGTAGATTATCCCGTCCCGAGAGTCGAGCCCGTCAGGCCATGCCGCGATGTTCACGGGGAGTTCGCCGCCATCCAGTCGCTCCCACGGGGTAGTGCATCGCCATGACCTGCATCGGGGCTCCGGGACGGATCGGCACCTCTGCGGGGAGCATCTTGTGCGCGGTCTCCTTGTCGAACCCCGTGGTGTCCTTCAGAGTCTTGGCGTCCTTGGGGTCGTCGTAGGTCATGACGTGCTCGTGGCCGGGGTGAGCAGCCTCAATGATGTGGGGCTTCTGCATGTTCTCACCCCACCACTTGACCGTGTCGATGTCGTGGGACCAGTGGATCCCGAGTCCACCGGACTCAGCGGATGCCTTGGATCCCTCCGCCTTGTCGATGACCCGGTAGAGGCGAGCCTTCGGGTGTCCCCGGTCGTACCCCGACATCCCCTCATTGGGCATGTCGTACTTGATCCCCTTGTCCCAGTCCCCCTTGGGGAACGGAAGTTTCAACTGCTCGCCGAACTGATCCTTGGACAAGGCCATGCAGCCAGAGTACCGATTCGAAGTTCGAATGATCCGGACAAACCAAAGGGGCCGGACCCCACCACCACAGGAGGGTCCGACCCCTTCAGGTCTTGATCGCTGGATCAGTTGGTGCTGATCGTCACGATCGCGTCGTCCGTGATCTTGCCGAGGCCCCAGATGCTGTACCACGCGAGGGCATGCTCACGACCGAAGTCGATGATGCCGCCGTCGCGGAGTTCCACCGGGAGGCTGATCGCGTGCCCGAAGGCGTTGTCGCCGATCATCAGGGCGTCGTACACGTCCGTGTCGCGCTTGGTGACCTGAGTGGTCTCGATGAAGACCGCGTCGTAGAGACGACCGATCTCACCCAACATGAAGTTGCCCGGGGCGGCGTACTTCGTGACCTCGATGAACTCGGGGTGGTCGCGAAGACGACGGCTCTGGTGCGGGTGCACGAAGCAGACGTAGGTCTCGCCCAGCCGGGGGACGTTCTTGCTGGCGAGGGTCTCGACCGCGTCCTTGACGGCTGCGGGGGAGAGGAACGCGCCTTCCGAGGCCACGCCCGTGCCGACCGTGCCCGCGTTGTACGGGGACTGGGCGTCACGAGTGGTCGCCGGGACGTAGCCGAAGACCTGCGACGTGCCGGTGAGCAGCGTGTCGCGGGCCTGACCATCGAGGTACAGGGCCATGTTGCGGCCCAGCAGACGGGAGGCCGAGGCCATCACGTCATCGAAGGAGGCGTTGAGCAGCAGTTCCGAGACCGCGACGGCGTAGCCGTGCTCCGTGACGGTGATCGAGTACTGCTCGGCGGTGATCGCGTGGGTCTCCATGCGAACGCCCTCGACCAGCGGCTGCTGATCGGCGGGGAGGTTGATGTAGCGCATGAAGTTCACGGTCAGGCCGGGGGCCACGCCGAGTTCGGTCTTCTTCACCGCGAACTGCTCGAAGCGAAGAATTGGCATGGCTTGGAACAGGATTTCCTTGGACCAGATCGTCTGGATCGCTGGGGCAAGGCCCTGTCCGCCGTCGTAGCCGGTGGGGGCTGCGGCGAGGTTGGGGGTACCGGTGAGTCCAGTGCTGGACCCGGGTGCGGCAAATGGATAGACAGCCATCAGGCGTATCTCCTATGTGAGATGGACAAGAAGTCGGGGAGTCACCCGAAGAGGCCCCGATTCTTAGGTCCATCAGCGCCCTTGCCCAGAAGGGAGGCGCGATGCTTCGCATAGTCCGCCATTGACATTCCCCGGATCTCATCCGGGCTGTACTGTCTGTTCGCCCCTGCGTTGTCCCCAGATGCCGGAGCGGTGACTCGTGCCGTTGGCATCTGTTGCCTTGCATTCTGCATGGCTTCTTGCGTCTGCGCAAGGATCCGCTCCGTACGCTGAGCCATGTCTTCGGCAGATTGCTGGATCTGCTCCGGTGTCTCGCCTGTGATCAGGTCAAGAAGTTCGGGAGCAACGCGGTCCTGATACTGCGTGATGACCTGATTCCGCACGTCCATCAGTTCGGCGAACTGGGACTCGCGCTCACGAAGTGCCCGCTCGGCCTCGATCTCCTGACGGAGTTGGGCCTGCTCCTCGCGCCACTGCGCTTCCTTCTCAGCGATCAGATCCTTCGCCGACAGGGTCTCCAGACGCTCCGCCTCAGCCTTGGCGATCTCAGCCTTGCGGGATTCCTCCTCCACAGACTGACGCTCCTGCGCTTCCTTCTCCAGACGTGCGACGGTCTCCTGCATGGTCTCCAGTCGCTTGTAGACCTTGGACTTCTCCTGCTCGCGAGCCTTGTCCAGATCCTCCTGCGTGAACATCTTCGGGTCAGACTGGCTGGTCACCCGGGTCGGCGGCGTGGGTGGCTCTTCCTGAACGAAGTTCCCTCCGCCCTCATTGAGATTCGGAGTGCCTGCCTCTGTCACGGTCTGCTCGGACATGTGCGCCTTTCTTTCCTACGAGATGTGAGTAGGAACAAAGATAGCCTCACATCACGCAGATATGCCCAACGGCGGTCTACGAGTCCGGCTTTGCGATAGAGGACTTGGGGAGTTTCGTCCCGTAGGCGCGGGTGACCAGAAGGTTCCGCATCTCCTCTTCCGCCATCATGATGTCGGGGAACGGGGGCGGCGAACCGAGACCTGCGTTGACATCCGGGATCGAGTCCCCGGTGACATCCAACGGCTCCGGCGGAGGAGCAGGCATCGGCTCTCCATCTGGACCCATCATCATCCCGGTCATCGCGACGATCGCCGATTGGATCTGCGTCTTGATCAGCGCCAGTGCACCGTCGGCGACGGCATCGTCCTTCAACTCGTCGCGGATCTCGACCAACTTGTCCTTCGGGAACTCCTCGCCCAGAAGACGCAGCGCGCCCTCGCGGGACTCCAGACCCAACTGGAACTTGGCCTGAATCTCGTTCAGCACGATCAACTTGTCCAGCGGCAGCGGTGGCGGGAACTCGATGTCGGTGAAGTACGACAGCGGATCGCGCGGATCCAACCGATCGAACTGGTCGTCCTCGCGAGGAGAGTTGATCCCCTCCAGCCAGATGAAGGAGTTGGGCTCCTTGACCGCGATCGTCCGCAGGACCAGTTCGTTGATCCGCTGGATGCCCTTGCCGTACTGCGCGGTCTTCTGCGCCCAGACGTTCATGAGCGGCTGGAACTGGATGCTCAGCGCCACGCCAGAGGTGTTGGAGATCGGCTGCACCTGACCGAGTGCGGTCTCAGGGATGCCGACCATCTCGTGCATCGTTCTCTTGATCAGTTCCAGATACTCAAGGCCCTGCTTGAGTCCCTGATAGCCGCCTTCGAGGTTCTCGACACGTGCGTCCTTGGGCAGACCGGCCCAGATCTTCTTCGCCCCACGCTCCAACTGGGACGCCTTCGCGCCCGTGATGATCGTGATCGGCTCGGCGTGGTAGTTGATGATGTCCGCCACCGAGGTCGCCACCTCGTTGTACTGGCGATTCAGCGCGATGATGTCCTGACAGTCCGGCAGGCCCCACGGGGATCCGGACACCGGACGGTTGGCAATGTGTACGACTGGCACAATTCCAATGGGATTGGGCCGGGAGTCGATCAGTTCGTCGTTCAGGTACTCCTCGATGGTGTCATCGGTCAGGATCTCCGTGTAGGTGAAGACCTGTCGAGTGCCTTCCAGCGACGTGCCCCAAAACCGGTACTTCAATTTCATCCGCAGCAAACGAGTTCGGTCGTGCGGGTGCCATTCCGGGAAGCAGTGAGCAGCGTTCAGCGGGAGGATCCGGACCCGTCCTGCGTTGAAGACATCGGAGGAATCGACGTAGGGCTCCTCGTAGGCGACCTTGACGAAGGCATCTCCGGAGACAGCCCCCTGCTGCCCCATCTCCATGAGGACCGTCTCGCGGACGTTGTCCTTCTCCCAGACCCTGTGGAGGATGTCGGGCACGATCGCCCCGGTCGCCTCTGGTGTCTCGAACCTGACTCCCTTGCCGAAGGTGAACCGGATCATGTAGTCCGTGAACGCCCGGTAGAAGTTGGACGTGTGCTGGTGCTCGCCCACCTCCCGACGGTGACTCCAGTGGTGACCGAGGTAGAGCGCCCAGTTCAGCGCGTATCGGTTGAGTCGCGGGCCATGGACCTCGAACTCCTCGTCCGCCAGTTCAACCAGACCCAGCGGCGAGATGTTCAGGACGAGGTCTGTACCGGCGGCACGATACGTCGGTGACATGAAGTCGATGGCGCTCACGGAATCATCTCCTCCACGACCATCGAACGGAAGTGATCATCGTTCCATGCCCAGTCTTCGAGGAGGAACGAGTTCTGATCGGTTGGCTCAGTGATGCTCAGTGCTCGCTCCGCGCACCCCTGAGCCTGCACCATCTGTCCAGTCTCCCAGTAGTGCTGGGCCAAATCAGCCCATACTTCTCTACGTTGGGGGGCCTCAGAGCAAGCACGAAGCAGCCATGCCTCCTTGGCCTCCTCCCAGACCATCTTGGCGATGAACCGGCATGCCTCAGATCGTTCCTGATCGAAAGTGGCCTTGGGGTTGGACAGGTACTTGTTCAGCATCGACCGGGACTCGATCCACTCCCCGGCGTAGAAGTGCTCCCGACCGGAGTAGTACTGAGCCCGAGGATCGTCCGGGTGTTCCTTCAGCATCAGGTGGATCAGAGCACGGTCCGTGGCCCGATCTCTCGGGGAGTGCTGGTGGTGAATCACCACGCCCGTCGAGACCTGAGGCCCCGGACCCACCGGCATCTCGTGAGCGGGGAAGATCCACCGATACCCGTGTCGGGCATGGATTCTGTCATGGGTGAAGGAGGTGCCGTCCGCCCACCTGTACTGGAAGGTGAACCGGTTCCCGCCGTTGTACCACGCCCTCTCCAGTTCCCCCCGCCACCCCGGTGCCAGCCGCTCGTCCAGATGCAGCGGCACAGCGATGTCGATGTCCTCAGACACCTGAGAGAGCGCCGCGTTGAACCCGTCATCGAACCGCCACGGGGTGATCACCGCCTGACGCACGACCACGGCGCTCTCTGCCGCAGTCGCTATCGTCCTGTCGGAGGATCCCGTGTCCACGAGCACGATCTCATCGGCGTCTCGGGCACTCGCGGCCCATTCGACCACGTTGCTCTCTTCGTTCTTGGCGGGAGCGTAGACCGCGATCTTCACCGGGCGGCGCTTGCGGAGGTACCGCACCCGGTTGTTCGCGTACTCTCCCGGGAAGTCCTTGGGGGAGGGCGGCTGACCAAGGTGGAGAAGGCCACCCGGGACGAACTGAACCGCGCCGATCTTGTCCCGAGCGCGGATGAGGAAGTCCTTGTCCTCTTCGCCCCAGCCGACGAACCCCTCATCGAAGCCATCGAGACGGAAGAACTCCCGTCGGGAGATCGCGAAGGCGGGGCCTACGTGCCACTCCTCCGGCAACGGCTCCTGATCCTTCAGGTAGGGCGGGAGAGTGAGGTCCACGAACTGTTCCCAGTTCTCCCCCCGGAGGACCTGATCGACGGTGTCCGGATCACAGTTGGTCCGGAACAGGCTGTAGGGGAAGGTCACGCCACCGTAGGCGGACTGGCTGCACGCCATCAGGATCTGATCCCGGGGCACGAGGATGTCAGCGTCGCAGAAGAAGAACACGTCCCCCTTCGCGGTGTTCGCGCCCTCGTTGCGAAGCCGGGACCGGTTGAGGAGAGCCCCATCATCCGGATACGTGCCGACGACGACCTCGCCGACACTGAGACTCTCGTAGTACGCGCGGACGTACTCGAACACAGCAGCGCGGACCGGGTCTCCCCGATCCATCCACGGGATGATGATCGAGATGGTCATCCCTTGGCCTTCTCTCCGGCGTAGCGGGCGCGCACCGACGCCTTCGCCTTGGCAACGCTGGTCGATGATCCGACCTGCTTGCCGGTCTCCTTGTTCACTATCTTGACCGGCTTCTTGCCCGACCCCTTCTTGACCGAGTACGGCATCAGTCGTCCTTCTTGTTGTTGGCCTCTTCCTTCTTTCCTTGCGAGGTCAACTTACCCCGACGATCGTGCCGAACGTCCTTCTTCTTGGAGTCCACGAAGACCCCGCCTCGCTTCACGTACTCAGTGTGAATCCACTTGGAGGCAGGGATCGACGGGTACGTGGGGAACTTCTGCTTGGCCTGAGTAACCAGCATCTCCCACAACCGTGGGTTCTGCGGGGACTGACCTTCAGAACGTGCCCCACGTGACCGCCGCCCATACGGGTCAACGGCCATGATCAGTCGTTGACGACAGCCGCGTTCGGTCGCGCCATGCGGCCACCGGAGCGGTACACCTCTTCGTAGGTGACCTCACCGGCATCCGAGAAGGAGCCCGCCGCGAAGTCCTGAAGCATGCCCGGAGCCTCGACCCAAGCGGCGGACCCGACGTGGGCGCGCTCGGACATCGTCTCCTGAGCCGTCTTGATGTAGACGTTCTGGTTGTGGTTGCTCCGACCGGGAGGGGTGACGTACCCCTGCATCGCTCCGGTCTGGAAGTTGTTGGGGAGGTCGGTGTCAGTGCCGAGCCCCTCCTCGAAGTACAGAGGCCCCGGACCGGAGGGGGCTCCGGAGACGTTGTTGACCTCGTAGTTGGTGCCGGGACGCTCGGGGAACCCCGGAGCCGGAGCGAGAGCCATGGTCTCTCCTTCATTGATGGAACTGGGTGAACATGTTCAGTAGTGAGTCTGCCTGATTCGAAGTTCGAATGTCACGACTAACGGCTGAAGAAGGGCGAGTTGCTGACCTGAATCGTCGGCATGGACAGATCTGCGGTCAGCAGAGTGGCGAGAGCGAGGCTGTCCACGAAGTCATCGTGTGCCCACGCCTCGTCCGGAGCGGCCACGGTGAAGTTCACGCCCTTGTACTGCTTCTCCGCGTCGAGCATCTGCTGCTGGAACTTGCGCCAGATCCGGGTGCGCCGCGCGTTCGCGTGGGCGGGCCATCCGATCAGGCGTCGCTCCATCAGGGCGGAGAGGTGCTTGAACCGCTTGGACTGCTCGACGGCACTGCTCGTGACGCTGTGCACTTCAGCCCTCGGCAGGAGCAGGGCAAGGCGCTGGGCGACCGCATCCCCGACACCATTGGCGTCCACGGCCACAGCGAGGACGTTGTAGTTGGAGAGGAAGTCCACGATCTTGGCGTACTGCTCTTCCCAGTCGTCACCCTGCAACTCCATCCAGTTCAGGACCCGGTGGTCGTAGTAGCCGAACTCATCCGGTCGATCCCAGTCCACCCACAGCACCGTGACCACGGTGGAGTCGGTCTTGCGGGCAGGGTCGATTCCCACGACACAGGGGGTCTTGGCCCAGTTCCGGACGAAGGACATCGAGGTGTCCCCGAGTTCGTCCATGACGCCCTGACTGGTGAACATGCCGCGTTCGAGGATCCACCGGCAGTTGTAGGACATCTGGAACTCGTCGGAGTCCTCGCCGATGCGGAGCATCTCCTTGCGGATGAACCGCTCGTAGTTCTTGTTGACCTTGGCTACGTCCTTCCAGTCCCACTGGAAGTGGTTGTGTCTCGCGCCCTTCTTGGCCGTCTGCCGACGTTTGTTCAACTGCACGGAGCGGTAGAAGTTGTTCTTCTTGGTGGTGGGCGTCCCCGTCTTGATCATGGTCCCCGCGTGGTACGCGAGCATGGGGGCGATCGACTTGGCGACCACGAAGTCATCGGCTTCCTGACACTCATCGATGATGATGAGGTGGAAGGTGCGGGACTCGATCTTGGCTCGGGGGTTCGCGGTCATCATCGAGACGAACGATCCTGAGTTGGAAAGCACGATCGACTTGACCACGCCGCCCTTCCGGGCGGGCCTGTCGTCAATCTCTGGATCCAGCATGATCTGCTTCGCCCGGTCGGAGGTCAGGCGGGAGACCGTCCGGGAGAACATCGTCTCGACCTGTCCCTCGACCGGGGCGAACATGCCGACCCAGAGCCCGTCCTTGAACCGTCCGAGCAGTTTCGGGTAGATCTTGGCGAGTCGGGGGAGGAGCACCATCAGGGATGCGACGATGTCGGAGACGGTCTCAGTCTTGCCGCTCTGGCGGGCTGCGAGCGCGGTGACCTCCTCACCGTCGTTGATCAGGACGCTCTCCACGATCCGACGGGCGAACGGCTTCTGGTACGGGTGCAGGTCATGGCCGACGAAGACGGCGTTGAACTGGAGGACCTTGTCCACGATCCCCTTGATGAACTCCGGACTGAGTTCTTCGTCGTCCTCCTCAACCTCATCGGGGAACTCGTCGGGATCCTCATCCGAGCCCCCAAGAAGGTCGAACTCGTTCATCTCCTCTTGGAGATCTTCATCAAGAATCGTGGTCATGCCTCTCGCCGCCTCATCTCATGGAGCAGGGCCAGAATCGCTTCAGCGCCCATGATGGCCTCATCGAGCATCTGATCGCCGGGCTTGTGGTGGACCACGGAACTGCCGACCTGAGCCATTGTCCCCTCGATCCATGAGACCTCCGTGCCGGGAGGAACAAGGCGGGCACGACGAAGTACCCGGCCAGAGACCTCTACTCGATCAGTGGGGCTCTTCTTGAACATCCTCGACATGGAAGTAGTCCTCCGGGTGATCCAATGGACGGAACATCAGGGTAGGTGCGCCCTCCACGTTCTCATGGGGCTGCTCGCCCGTCCACTGACCAATGGCAATGGCATGACGGGTGAGGGGAAGGCGGAACACGCGGCACTTGCCCAGCCGCCACGGGAAGTTCTGCTCCTGAGTCTCGCCGACTTCAGTCAGGGGGACCTTCCGCCGGGGGTAGGTCAACTTCTGCCACCAGTACTTCGTACGCCAGATTGGGTGAATGATCACGCGCACAGACTACGTGTAACGGCCCATTGTCTTCTCGACACTGGCCGACAACTTCCGACCCTTGCGAGCAGCGGTGTTCTTGGAGCCGTACATTCCCCTGCCGCCCCTCTTGGACCCGGCCTTCTGGCCCTTCTGGTAGCCACCGCGCATCGCCTGCGTGGTCCGGGCCACCTTGTAGAGCAGTTCCTGATGAGCCTCGGGGACCGCGCCCATGCTGGCAGTGCCCCGTGTCTTGTGGTCGAGGTAGAGCCGGATGAATCGGCCCTTCGACCGGGCACGCTTGAAGTTTCCCCACTCCAGCGAGGAGACGCCGTAGTAGTTGTAGAAGGTGCCATCACGGAAGATCGTGGTCAGGACCTTCCGGGAACTGTCGTATCCCGCAGCGACGGTGCGGGGACGTGCCGGATTCGTGGTCGAGGTCGGCGACTGCGTGATGTCCGCCGGTCCAGTTCCAACGGAGGAGACCAGCGAGGTGCTCGGGGCAGTGCCCATGTTCGAGTAGCCGTAGCCGATCTTGTCGTAGAAGCCCTCGTCCTCCAGATACCGAGTGGACTCCTCGCGGAAGTACTCCCCGCTGGTCCTCGTGGTGGTACCGGTGGGGTCCTCGTAGATCGGGATGGCCTCGTAGGGACCCGCAGACATCAGGTCCGCCGCTGCGGCGTCCCCGCCTGCGATGTCGATCATCCCCATCACGTCGGCGGGATGCGTGCCCGTGCCGCTGGAGGACTGGAACTGCTCCCACTGGGGGTCGGCTGCCTGCTCGTACCGCCGGTAGACCTGAGCGGGATCCCCATGGGCCGTGGCAGCCCGACTCCCCGGCGCTACCCGGGCACCGCCCTTGGCTCGGGCGATGATCTCAGAAGCGTCGGGGGGTCGCGCGCTACCGGACGAGGACGGCACTTCTACTCCTGATCAGGGACCAATTCGAGGAGTTCTGCCTTGGTCATTCCCACGAGGTCATCGGGATCGAATCCCTCTGTCGTCGTGAGGAAGTGGGCGATGTCGCTCTTCCTGCTCGCCGACGTAGGAACGGGGAGGTCCTCAAGTTCGGGGGCTTCCTCCTCCGGCTCCACAGAGGCCGCGACTTCCTCCTCCACGGGGGGATCCTCGGACAGGTTGATGCTTCCCTGAGCCTTCTTGTTGGACCCGTAGAGCCGGAAGTCGTTGATGCTCACGCGAGCACCGCCACGTCCGGGTTGGTCACATCCACCGAAATGGAATCCGCTGGAACACCGAACGAACCGGGCAGGTACGCCTCGATCTCGAAGGTGTCGGTCTCCGTGTCCGCCACGCCCCACTTCTGGTACGCCGGGAGTTCCACGACGACGCGCGGACCGTTGGCCCTCAGGGTGGAGATCCACGCAGCGCCCGTGTCCGCGTACCACGGGTTTCCGAGACCGGGGTCCGCGCCGACGACAGCCCATACCGTCCGGGTGGTGCGGTCGTTGACGAACGCCGTGCCTGCGGTGTTCCCGCCATCAGCACCGTCACTGACGATGGCACTGGCGTCGTCCACGAACGGGATCGCTGTCCCGTCGTAGATCTCCCAGTTGACGATGCCGCCAACCTCCGGACCCGTGGCCTCCAGCAGGAAGCGGCGGTTGTAGTTCACATCCGGCACCCAGTCGGTGTCGCCCGCCGTGTTGTTCCAGCCAGCGTGACCGGGGGGCGGGGTGTTGTCCCAACCCGACCCATCGTCCACCTGAGTAGCGGTCACAGTGACTGCCATGGCTCAGCCCTTCTCTCTCGTCTCGTCTCGTCAGTTCTCAGTGCTGTGCGGTCCAGCCCACGTACGGGGCGTAGAGGCTCGTGGCACGGGCATCGGAGGTGTAGACCCCCGGAGCCGGTGTGCGATCGGCCCCTGCGTTGACCTGCGCCCACGAGGTGACTGCCTCACCCAGCGAGGTCAAGTCCGTGGTCTCCGCGTCCACCGCGAGGGCGACCGTGGTCGGGGTGCCATTGGCCGCGAGCGGCTGTCCCTTGGCGTTGGTGAAGCACCGCTTGGCACCGAAGCCAGCCTTGGTGGCGTCGTAGTTGCCCGCGTGGAAGTACTGGGTGCGGAGGTCGTTCTTGGTCAGACCGCCGTTCCCCTCCACGACCGTGATCTCGCCAGCGCCAGCGGCGAGATTCGCCTCGTAGGCGGCAGCATCAGCGGTCTTGGCGTTGGCGAGGCCGTGGGTGTCGCCCACAGCGCCGAGGAACGTGGCAGCGAACTCGCCAGTGCCGTCCGGATCGTTGGATCCGACGACCGTGCGGTTGTCGCCCTTCAGACGTGCAGCGAGCGTGGCAGCACTGGGAGCAGCCATCAGATTTCTCCTTCACAGACGTGACCGTCAAGTTGGTTTTCCTTCAGGATCGCCGTGCACTTCTGGCATTCGTACATGGCGACTTCCTTCATCCCGTTCTGCGCTGTCGCACCGGGTGGGAAGTAGTCCGGGTCATATGGAAGATCCACAATCTCCGGCTGGTACCTCCCGAAAGGACCGCGAGCCTCGTACACGTGACTTGGCACGGCGTGAGCCTGAACCGCGTCTCGCTGGATCACTCGCATAGGACAAGACTGGTGGATTCCACGGCTGTCGTCAGCGTGAACGTCACTTCGTATCGAGGATCTGGACACGAGACAACGGGACGGTGCTCCGGGTCCGGGCGTAGGAATCCACGTCACTGAGGAACCACTTGTCGTCCGGGTGGACCGCGATCTTCGCCACGACTCCCTTACCGCCACCAGTGGTGTCTCGGTAGTAGTGGGCCGACTTGGGATCCAGCGCAGCGTTCGTGCCCTCCCACTCCGGAGCAATGGCACCACGAGCGTCCGAACGGAGGTGGCCCCTCTCTTGGGCCTGATTCCATTCCTCGTGGCTCATCCCACGGTAGACGTGCTCGATCGGCCTCGTCTCACCCGTCGGGGCCTTCTGCATAGAGCGCGCGTGCGCCTCGCTCATCGGGTCCATGACGGGAGCGACCTGCTCCTCCTTCATGGGGAACTCCTTGAACCCCATTGCCTGATGCTTGCCCTCGAAGGGGAGCGCCTGCTGCACCTCCACATGCCTCCCGACGGCGGGTCGCCACTGCGCGAACTGCTCTCGGCTCAGCGTCATCACATCTCTCCTGACGGGTTCTTCCCCGGGTAGGGGTAGGCGAGCCCGCCCTGCGTCTCCCGCTGAGGAATGGGCGGAATGCTCTCGGTGATGGCGCGGGCGTTGGCCTGCACGAAGGGCCGCTCAGTCGGGGAGACCTGAGAAGTGAGGACTGCGTCGAGGAATCCGTCCATCAAGGTATCCATCAGCGGTACTTCCTAGGTCGAATGAGAGTGCCCTGACTTCCGGGCTTCTTGTTCACGGAAGGGCGAACCGCCCACGCTGCCACCTGACGGCTCGGCGGCATCCCAGCAGGAGTGTTGCTGGCGCGCTCCTGCTTGTCCGAGAAGGCCGTGGAGAAGGTTGCCGTCTCACGGTCACGGGGAACATCGAAGAGAGACATCTGACCGAAGGGCTCAGCGGTCCGGGTGAGTGCCTTGAACCGGTCCCGACCCCCGGAGGTGATCGCGGGCTGGTCCGCCACGCCCTCGTAGTCGTACGACTTCGGGCGCATGTCTGGCATGGTCGAGGCGACGTTCTTTCCCGCCACCCGGCCCTGAATGGAGCGGGCCGCAGGCCCGTCCGAGTAGCCCCGACTGGGAGCGACGTGGCTCCCACTGGACGCTCCTCCGGCGGAGGCTGCACTCGTTCCGGGAGGAACTGCCGCCTCGTCACCCCACAGGACTCCCTGACCGGGGATCTGCCCGGTCTTCGAGGACGAACGAGCGGCGTTCGGGTCGTTCGGTCCCCCCGGATCACGAGCAGAGCGACGCATGTTGCCGCTCTTGCCGGTGTACTTCTGGGGCTTGATGTCGAACGCCATCTGCCCACCGGCCTCTTCCACGAGCCGTGGGTCCTTCGCCTTCGCGGCCTTGTCGGGATTCCGGCCACGCTTCCGATTGGCCTTCAGGAGATCCTCAAGACCCAACTTCGGAGGAGACCACCTCGCGTACTGCTTCGGAGCAACCCACTGGCCCATGACGGCTCACTTCCCTCGCTGCTGGAGTACCTGCCGAACCAGTTCTGCCCGCGCGGCCTCCCCTGCCCGAAGACGCTCAAGGGTCAGAGTGTCGGACTTCGGCTGGACAGAGGGGTCGATCTCGACCCACCAGCGCGGCTGCGGAGGAACCCACCACCCCGTCGTGGGGGGCATGTCCTCGTCCTCATCGGACAGATTCGAAGTTCGAACTGGTGGCGAACTTGTCCACGACCTGAAGAGGCGCGCCCAGAAACCGGGGTACTCGCGCACCGCCTCGTACTGCATGGTCTCCATCAGTGCTACTTCCTTCGCGCCTTGTTGCCGTCCGCGATGTTCTTGGACGCCTTCTGAACTGTCGTGTCCTTGGTGGAGTTGGACTTCCGGTTCGTGCCCGGCTTGTGGGCGACGTGCTCGTCCTTCGCCAACTTCCGCCCGGTGGACTGCTCCTTGTTGTGACGAGCCGCCGTGGTCGAAGTGGTCTTGCCGCTCGGGCTGCGCTTCACGACGATGTCGCGGTCGTTGCGCTTGCCGTCCGTGCCCTTGCGCTTGTACGGGCCGTAGACCTTGGTTCCGTCCTTCTGGACGCGGGGCTTACCGGGCATGACCGCGCCTCTCCATCCGACCGGAGGCGATGGTGCGCATCACGTCCTCCAGAGAATGCTGCTCCCCGCTCAGGTTCCCCTGAGTGCTGCCCATCTCCGGAACGGCGTCCGCGTCTCGCTCGTAGTTGGAGGGACGATCCGGCTTGGACTCCCAGTCCGGATTCGACTGAGGTCCGGGCATGTCCCGGTAGGAGTAGTGAGTCTCGAAGGAGGGGAGGTGGAAGGACCCGATCTGGCCCTTGCTCTCGGCGATGGAACGAGCCTCGTGCCACGGCACGTTGTGGCGCTTGGACACGTCGAGGAACGTGGTCGGCTCGCCCGTGTCCGGGTGCTTGTCGCTCCAGCCGCCCTGATAGATCTCGCCGCCACCGCCCGGGGTGTTGTCCCTCTGATGAGCAGCGACAGCCGATTCCGTGGCTGGACCGGCGTGCATGGCCTCCGCGCCCGGCTCCGAGATCATGTAGCCCTTGCTCGGCGGCTCGTTGTGGGTCTGCCAGTGGCGGGAGGCCCCGCCCTGCGAGTTGATCGTTTCTGCGAACTGGGCGTCAGACAGGCTCATGTCCTCATACTCCTACACAGGGTCAGAGCAGTCAGGACAAGTGAGCGCTGGCGTTCGGGCAGTCGCCCTCGTTGTCGAGGGTCATGAAGCACTGCTCGACGCGGCCATTGCGGCTCACTTCATGCGCGCACACAGTCAGGTGCAAGACCTCAGTCTTCGCAGAGCGGGCGACAACGTCGTTCGTGGAGACCTTGCGCTTGTGGTCCCCGTACTTTTCTGGATCAAATGTGTCAGTCATAGGGGAATAGTACCACTCTTGGTAGATGTAGTCATACCCTGTGAAGGGGGTCGAAGTCCTTGGGGATGTCCAGAGAGGACGGGGCCACGCCGTCATCCACCTGAGGTGGGTCGTTCTGGATGCCGGGGATGAAGTTCTCGAACAGTGGCATCCGGTGCTCGTACTGGGCTGGGCTCAACATGACTTCAGACTACGGAGATCCAACGGCCCCCACTGCTCAAACCGTGGTCCTGCCCCGCTCCAAACGTCATTTGCCCTCCGATTGGTCCACTATCCAATGGGATCAGGGCGCGGCGCACCGGTTGCTCCGCTGAGAACGTGGGGGTTTTAGTTCCAAACGACCGATATCCAACCGGGCTCACCGGCATTTAGTTACCACGAAAGCCGGTGCGATCCTATCCAATGGGTCAAGAGGGCTCAGTCACGACCAAGATGGGGCGACATACGCCACGCTGGTGTAGTTCCACGACCACTTCAGCCGGACGTTGCCGGGGGTGAACTGGGCGTAGTCCGCGCTGTTGTTCTTGTAGATGCAGACCGAGTTCACCTCCGCGTCCCCCAGTCGCTGACCGTGTCCGGTCCCGAAGTCGTACCAGACCGCAGCGGAGTTCGCGCTGGGCGAGTCCCGCTCCTGCTTGCTCCCCTCCCGAACAGGCCGGTCCCCGGTGCCAGTGCTGGTGGTCGTGTAGAAGGCGACACCGACCGGTCCTCCGCTTGCGCTGGCACCACTGGCGTTTCCGCGAGCCATGGAGATCTCCGCCGCAGAACAATCTCCGTTTGCCTGCCGGGCAGATCCGAGGGACCCGCCGCCACACTCAGCGATGATCGCGTCCCTGACACGGGTGCCGGTGTACCGCGCGATGCCGATGTAGCCCTCACCCCCGTAAGAGGACGAGTAGTAGCCCTGACGCATGTCGGTGACGCTGCTCCAGCCGGTGTCGATCCGATGGCTGTCGTACTTCTCGCAGGACAAGGTGATCCAGCCAGTGGACCCGGAGTCTGTTTGCTGCGGATGGCCCGTGCTCGCTGTGATGGTCGAACTCCACCCACCGGTCTGCCATGTCCCGCTCACGTCCTGTGCGGTTGGCTGGACCCGGAACGAGTAGGTGGTGTCGTTCGTCAGGGGCTGGATCACGAGTGATCGATAGTCGATCTGGGTTCCGCCCGAGAGCCGGGTCCACGCCCCTCCGTTGATCTGGTAGTCGATGTTGTAGTGGGTCGCCCCCACCGTGGCTGCCCATGAGAACGCCACGGAGGTGTGGGTGACCGTGCCCTTGGTGAGTGCTGCGTTGGGACGCAAGTAGACCGTCGCCGCCTTCGCGGCACTGTTGGACGACAGGATCGCTCCGTATCCGGTGTACCGGACCTGCCACTCCGTGGCACCGAGGAGGCTCAGCGCTCCCTGTGTGAGCGAGTACGCGCCATTGGTGACGGCAACCTCTCCCCCGGACTTCTTCCACGAGGTGTCGCCCCCGATGGTGTACCTCCACCACAGTGCGACGGTGCCCCCGGTGACCGTGCCCGTGGAGGCTGTGACCGATCCAGTGACCGTGAACCCTGTGCCGTTGTAGAGAGTGGGCGGGTTCGGGGTCGAGGTGGTGGTCGTCACTGTCGTGTTCGTGACGACGGTGTTCGAGGTCGCGGGCTCGTAGGGACCGGTTCCCGCGTAGACCGCCCGGTAGTCCACCGCACCGGGGGTGGCGACCTTGTAGATGATGGACCACGCGCCTGTGCTCTGGTTCACGCTGGTCGTGCTGGCGACCGTCGTCCACGAACCTCCGGAGGGCTTGGACTGGAGCGAGACGGTCGGACTGGTCGGAACCCCTGCGTCAGAGGAGAGCACTCCGGAGAAGGTGGAGTTCGCATTCCACTGAGGGGTGCCTGCGAGGGACAGCGTCAGGTTGGTCAGGACGGTCGTGTCCGTGGAGATGGTCACGGACGTGGCGGGTCCGTAGACGCCGACCCCGGGGAACCTCACCCGGTAGTCCACTGCGCCCGGAAGGTTGACCGTGTAGGAGATGGACCATGCGCCTGTGGAGGGGTCGATCACCGGGGTGCTGGCGACCGTCGTCCACGTGGCCTCCCCGTCCGTGCTGGCTTCGAGCAGAACCTCCGGACGGGGGTTGGGGACCCCACCGTCGGACGACAGCGTTCCGTAGAAGACGAGCAACTTGTTCCACTCCGGCGTGCCCGACATGTTGATGTCGATGGCGGAGATGAAGTCGATGTCGGGGGCGAAGCCGGGCTGGTTGATCAGGTCCAATGCGCCGAAGGCGGCGAGCCAGATCATCTTGTCCGGGCTGGTGGAGTCGAACATGACCCAGACTCCGCCACCCGTCTTGGGCAGACGATCTCGGGGCCAGACGGTCTTCTCGTGGATCGACCATGCAGGGAAGGCCCATCCGGAGGTCGCGGTCCCGAGGATCTGCGGAACCTGAACCCGGATCCGCCCCAAGTTCAGCGGGTCCCGGTTGTCCACACAGATGCCTCGGAACAGTCCGTTGAGGGCAGAGGTCGTCACCCCACCAGTCTGGCTGATTCGAACTTCGAACTCAGGCTGAAAGGTAGAGCAGTGGTCCCGCGATGGCACATAAGAAGAACGACCACCGGAGCACCAGCCGCAGCCACGGGATCCGGTCGCCCTTGCGGAGGTTGCACTGGGCGCACAGCGGCTGGAGGTTGCCCCGGCGGTTGGTGCCTCCCTTGGACAGGGGCCACCGATGGTCCACGTGGAACCCGTGACGCTTCAAGGACCGCCCACAGTAGGCGCACCGCCCGAAGCACTGGCGGTACACGTCATGACGGACGGTCCTTGGAACAGAGCGTCGTCTCACGCCTCTGGACCGAACTTCTTCTTCTTGTCGAAGAGCCTCATCTCCGTGACGGGAGCGAACATCCCCATGAGCATCCGCCTCTCCTGCTCTGCGTACACGTCCCGCATCGACTTGTGGATCTCGTCGGACAACGACCCCTTGTAGTCGTTGATCGAGTAGGAGGTCGAGGAGGCGGAGGAGGAGGTCGATACGGGCTCAGGGTCCGTTCGTCCTCCGCCCATGACGTAGTTGCGGTAGATCTCGTCGTTGGACCTCATCGTGTTCGGCGAGGTCTCCTTGAGGAACTTGTAGAAGGCCCCCTTCTCGTCCAGAGTGTCGGCTGTCCCCGCGAGGACTGCCTGCAACCGGGTCAGCAGATGCTCGTTGTCGGTGGTTCGACGGAGCAGCAAGTCCGACACCTGAGCCAGAACAGCGGCGACCTCCGACTCGTACTGTTCGTCGGACTTCATGTCTTGGCCTCCAGACGCCTCAGGTTTATCCGCAGGCGGTCGATCTCGACCTGACGATGCGTCTCGCACAGGGCCAGCGCATTGTCCAGATCCTCGCCGTCCTCCGCGTAGTACATGACCGGAGCCCGGTCACAGGTCTTCCCGCCGTCGCACTGCCACGCGGTCACGTCACCGTGGACGTTGAGCAGGTTGCTCTTCTCGCCCTCCAGCATCTCCTGCGTCTTGCGGTACATCGCCATGTAGTGGGCGTTGCACAGGCCCACCGTGGTCGCGATCCGCTCGCAGTCCTGCATCCGGCACGGGTCCGGCGTGATCTTCGTCGTCGTCGTGGTGCTCATCGTGTTCCTCTCTGCTCACCTCTGCTGTGAGGTAGGCAGCCCAGATGGCTGCCGCTTCAGTTCTTGGGGTATCCGGGCTCATAGGTGTGTCCCTCCGGAAGCGGACCCCGGTACTCGGAGTCCAGAACGCACAGGAAGTGCGGGGTCACATGCGTCTTGCAGACCGGGCAACAGGTGTCCCACGTCCCGCCCTGCACCTCGATGCGGTGGTGCTTCCGCGCCTCCTCGTGCACCGCGCACAGGACCTCAGCGGAGCATCCCGGCTCGCAGCAGTCGCTCATCACTCCGCCTCGATGTAGACGTGCCAGACGAACGGCTCCCCGACATAGGTGCCGACGTAGGTCAGGTCGGCCTCCGGCACGAGGTTCCCGGTCCCGACGATGTAGACGACCCGATCCACCTTGGGCTGGTCGGTGTCCACCTCCACCCAGATCGTGAGCGCCCCGCGCTGGTCTGCCACGCACAGGGGGCGTGCGCCTTCATGGGTGGCGATCCGCTGCTCGTCAGTGATCGTCAACACGTGCTTGTAGATGGTCCTACTCATGTGCTTCTCCTCCAATTGCGTCCCGCGCCCGCTTGCCGGGCATTGGTCGGTTGTAGAACGCATCGCCGTGGTCCTCGGAGAAGTCCTCCCAGAACTCGCCGCACGGCGGGTCGGGGATGATGGCGATGGCGTGGTACGTCGAGGGGTCCGCGTAGAACGCCAGTGCCTCCAGCAGGTCCACGATGCGCTCGTCCTTGGCACGCAACGCAGCGTTGGCTCGCGTCCCTACGTCCAGTCGCTCATCGGCGCGGGCGCGCTTCTCCTCTGCTTCCTGCACGCTGGTCAGCCGCGCGACAGCGCCCTCCACGTAGGTGGCAGCCTGAGTGCTGTCGAACACGCCCGTTGGGCGCGGTTCCCAGCACATCGACACTGCCCCGGCGCACTCGCCCACGACTCGGAAGATCTCGTCCCTCAGGGCGTCCGCCTCTTGGAGCCTGCGGTACAGCACGTCCTTGCCGTCCTCATCAGTACGTCCCGGGCCTTTGGCTGCGTCGAACTCCTCGCGGGTAACCCCCAGCAGGGCGAGGACATCGGCGAGGAAGACCGCAGGACCATCCCATTCGACATCGTGGGGCGGCTCGCAGTTCCACACGCCCGCAGCAATCTGCGCTGACGGCAGCGCCTCCACCTGTGCCCGCAGGCGCTTGAGCAGGTCGTCCTCGATGGCACGGATGTCGTCCTCGTTCATGAACTCCATCGAACCGGCGGTCATGACGGCACCGTCTCATCCGGCTCAGGCGTTGGGCGTCTGGTCACCCACTGGACGCTGGCCCAGTGCCGTGTCCAACTCTCCGCGTCCACGATCTGGTGATCGACGCGCTTCTCGTGCTGCCCCGACAGCCATCCGATCAGCAGGGACAGCGTGCAGAGCAGCCACACCACGATCCACTCGTTCTGGGTCAGGCTCATGGTCGCCACCCGCACATCGCGCAGTGATCGCCGTCATCGTCGGAGACCACCGTGTCGCTGCCACAGTCGGGACAGCCCTCTTCGAACTCCGAATCCGGGTCGGCGCTCATGACTGCGGGCAGTGGTAGTTGTAGTCGGACCAGTCCTTGTACCGGAGGCCGCAGCGCTCGCAGCGCGAGTCGGGCTGGGTGTCGGGCCATTCGTGTTCCATGGGTGGGGTGTTCCTTCCAAGGGATACCGCCCGGAGTGGCGGAGCCCCCACCCTACTCCAGTGGGTTAGTGGCTTACAAGCCGGGTGCCAAGGGGGCGGGGAGCGCCGTGGGAGGGGCTCGGGAGGCACGAGTCTCCAGTGCAGCCTGAGGGTTGAGGGCCAGATCCAATGCGGGCCTTCATTCGGTCTCCGAATCCAATGGGGCACCGGGTGAGTAAGAGCCTTCGGGCTGGGGCCACCGGGAGACCGGGCGGGCACGATCCCCGCCGAAGAGACTTACGTCCCGCTGGCGAGCACGACGACCCCCCGACCCACTGCTGGACCATGCCTGCGGTCTGGCGAGACTGTGGGGGGACCCACGGCCTAAGGGTGGGGGGGTCGGCCCTCAGTGGGGGGTGCCCCTGCCGCCCCCCGTGTAAGTGGCTTCCCCCGTAACCGCTGCGGCATGGCCCCATGGATGTAAGGCAGTCACGACGCACGACGCCGCGAGGCGCTGGGCAGCGCGTGGCTGGGGCTACCGCCAGACCTCTGGTGCTCCATTCGGGGTGTGAGTAGGTCAGTTGGGGGGTAGGTGCCCCCTCTTGGCTGATTCATCCGTGCTCACCACAGTGTGAGTGCGTTGCATGGGGCAGCGGGGAGGGGATGCCTCTACTCCTGTGCCTATGGCAGTGCCCACTCCGTGGGGAGTCTTCCCGCGATTCTTGTGAGGTCCGGTTGGACTTCCCCCGAAACCGCTGGGATGCCTGCCCATGAGTGTGAGCGAGAGAGTGAGAGACCGGGATACGGAGTGCGGTGGGATGACAGTCCCCCACCATGAGTCACCCGCCGGTTTCGAAGTTCGAACGCTTTCCCCCGTAACCGCTGCATGGCGGTTGCATGGTTGTACGGCGACACCGGGTGGCTCCGGTGAGTACCGCCGCTTACTTGGGTCGCTTCCCCTCCGGGGGGTCGAACCCGCCGCCTTTCTCGGCACCTTCGGGGGTCGGGCAGTCAGGGCTAGGCGCGTTGCATCCCCACGGGGTGCGCGGCTGAGCATCCCTGAGCCCGACCGGCTGAGACGTGTGGCGGTAGTAGGTCCCCCCTCCGGGTGGCACATGACCCTGCGCTAGTTGGTCGCACGCTTTGCCAGCACCTAACCAATAGATCGGAATCCTGCCCCATCCGTGGGGTGGCTCCTATCGCCACGTCCGCGTGGTCCTGTCCCCTGTTCGCCCGCTCTGGGCTTGGGGTCTCTGGGCCACGATTCTGGGCGGGGCGGGATGAGCGCGGGTGATCCGGTGACAAGGCTTGAATCATCGGGCCGGACGCTTCCTAGGCCGCAGTACCAAGGGGCCAGCGTCTGCCCGGTGATTCTCACCTGTGCATCCTCTTCGGAGGGTGCATGGACGAGAGTCACCAACACGATGGGAGCAACACAATGAGAATCCACACCGACGGCAACCGCGAGACGATCACCCGCGCCGCTTTCGCGGCGGGCGTGGACATGGTCAAGTGCGAGGAGCACGGATCCCGCACGCATGCCCGTGCCTTCGAGGTCAGCCTGCGAGGCTCCTCCCGCCGCCGCCCCAACTTCTGGGACGGTAGCGACTGCTACGCCGCAACATGGGACCAGTGGGGCATCTTCCTCGCCCACATCTTCGACGCCGACACCGACGCACGGTGCGGGTCGGTCAAGCACCCCACCTACCGGGACGGGGACGACTTCCACGCGAAGACGTTCCGCCGCTTCCTGTCCACATTCCTGATCGTCTTCCCGGAGACTGACCGGCCCATCGTGGTCGAGCCCGTCACCCCGAACGACATGCACGGGGACCACACGTTCCGCTTCTCCGGGACGCCCTACGTCCAGCAGTGCACCAAGTGCACCGCCCGCTTCACATGGAAGGTCTGACCATGATCGACACCTACGTCCCCGTGGACGAGTTCATCTTCGCCGGTACCAAGTGCGTCGTGACCAACGTCGTGACCACGGACCGCGAGGGCAACGTGCTCTCGACCCGCCCCGGCCCCACCTTCCGCTACCCCGTGGGGAGCATCCGATGAAGGTCATCTACTCCGCCGTCGGGAACAAGGCATACGCATGGCATGTCGTCACCGGCCACGGCATCGTGGTCGCTGGCGAGGTCGTCAACCGGATGGGAACGTGGCGCGCCGTCATCACCCACGAGGACGGTGACAAGTTCACGATCCCCGAGGGTGGCGTGCTGACCGGCTACGCTTCCGCGCGCAAGGCTGCCGTGGCGGCAGCGCTCAACTCCTACGCACTGGGCGAGGCTGGCCGCTTCGCACGCGCCATGGCGTGGTCGTGATCCCGCAGTAAACGCCGGACCGCAGCAAGGGGGCGGGCGATTCGAACTCCGAATCGTCAGTCGCCCTTGGGTCGTCCGGCCCAGTCCCGGGCAATCCGCCCGTCCCCCGAAACCGCTGCCCAGCGGTTCCATGAGTACCAACAACGTCCTAGGAGGACACCGCACCATGAGCAACGTCGAGATTGACACCCAGAGCAAGACCAGCACCCTGTCCAACCTCATCGAGGTCAGCGCTCAGGCCACCGGCACCGCCGTCGCGGCTGAGGGAACCATCGCCGGGTACGAGAACCAGTTCGTCAGCATGATCGACGCCTTCTCGTCCGCCCGCCTCGCTGGCAACACCGAGACCGAGGTCCGCAAGGCACTTCAGGCTGACCAGAAGGCCAGCGGCACCAAGCACTACGCCACTGGCAACGACGGGTGCTCCATGCTGGACCTGCTCGCGCAGTTCCACCGCCTGTCGGGTGACCTGCCCGAGTCCGCCGATATCAAGTGGGTCTACCGCCCAGCGACCACCGCCGCGCTCGGCCTGCTGGAGGGTGAGCGGTCGATCAACGCGGCCATCGCCGCCGTCCGTGCCCCCAAGGGCAAGGCCGACCTGCGTGCCAACGGCCACGAGAAGGAGTACGGCAAGCCCGTGGTCGAGAAGATCTTCGCCGAGTCCACGGACAAGACCGACGCGCTGGTTCGCCTGATCCAGCACGCCAAGCACCTCGACACCCTCCTCAAGGAGGTCAAGGAGTCCGAGAAGGCTCCCAAGTCGGCGGACAAGTTCCTCAAGGCTGCCACCGGCCCGATCAACAAGGTCGTGGGTGCGCTCGACGCCGGGCTGGTCGATGACATCGACACGTGCTCGCTGCTCATCGAGTCGCTCATCGCCACCTTGGAGGAGGCCAAGAAGCACGCCGCCTTGGTCAAGTAGCACTGCTCGACCTGCGCCTGCTCCCGGTTCGAAGTTCGAATCGGGAGCGGTTGCTGGCGACTCAGCGCCTGCACCACACCCACCACAGAGAGGATCACCATGACCGACGGCACCGTCTACGTCGTCAAGACCGACACCGGTCTGCCCATCGCCTTCGACCTCCCTGAGGAGGCCGAGGAGTACGTCGCCACGGCGACCCCCAAGTGCAAGATCGTCCGGCTCTCCATCGTGGACTGCCCCCGTTGCGACCGTGCTGACTTCAGCGACGTGCCGCACTTCAACTGCATCCGCCCGGGTGCCGTAGGCCACAGCGCCAGCCACTGCACAGCGAGCGCGTGCTTCTGAGTTGTCAGATGCCCGCAGTAAACTCGCCGCGCCCCTGACCCCCTGACCCCATAGGTACACAACCACCACGAAAGGCAATCCTCATGCCCAACCGCACCACGAACCTCTTCGCGGTTCGTATCAAGTCCGAGGTCAACTCCGTCCAGATTCTGGGCTGGGTGGACACGGACAAGACCATCCGGATCCTGCACCGCACGGAGCCCGATTCGGCCACCCCCAAGCCCCGCTGGCAGGAGGCCAAGATCCCTCCGGCCCTCTGGCCGGGCTCCACCGCAACCGCGATCAACGCGGCCACGGGCACCCTGATCGGTCACCTCGACCGCAAGATCACGGGCGCTGGTCCGTACACGATCGACGGCGTGTGGACGCTGGACTTCAGCGATGCTGACCACGAGGCGCTCGACTCCGAGGGCGATACCAACTCGCTCAAGACTCGCGCGGCTCGTCTCTTCGACGGCACCCCGCCCCGATCCAAGGGTGGCTTCGAGACCACCAAGGAGGTGGCTCGCTGGCTGTTGGAGAACCCCATCATCGCGCTGGTCGATGGCGGCATGGAGGCTCTGACCGAGTCCGTGCTCAAGGGGCCGTCCACCGTGGCAGCCCTGTCCGCCGACGAGGTCGAGGGCATCCTGCTCTCGGACGGCAAGACCAAGTTCGTCCCCCGCGCATGGTGGAACGGGCTGACCGACGTGACGTTCCTGCGTCAGGCTCGCGACCGGGACATCTTCGTCCTGCTCGCTGGCCCTCCCGGGACCGGCAAGTCGGCGCTGGTCGAGGCTGCCTTCATGGACGAGTACTCCTCCGCTGGGCTGACGTTCAAGGAGGACGCGCTCATCGTCGGCACCGAGGACACCACGACCGCCGACCTGATCGGTGGCGTGACGCAGGATCCCGACACCGGGATCTTCAAGTTCCGTCCCGGCAAGGCGATCAAGTGCGCGCAGGCTGGCGTCCCGTTGTTCGTTGACGAGGCGCTGCTGATCGACCCCCGCGTGCTGTCGGTCCTGTACTCGCTGATCGACGGTCGTCGTGTGCTCCCCCTGCCGGAGGAGTTCAACTACACCGACCCGGTCAGCGGCATGTCCAACGCAGTCTCTGCTCAGGACGGCTTCTACATCGTCTTCGCTGGCAACCCGGACGTTCCGGGTGCTGTCATCTCCGAGGCGCTGGCGTCGCGGTGCGTGCTCAAGCCTGAGTACCTCACCGACTACGACACCGCCGCCCTGCTGCTGGGTGTGGCTCACGAGGAGATCGTGACCGTCGCCCGGAACATGGAGACCAAGCGTCAGTCCGGCGAGGTGCTCTGGGCTCCCCAGATGCGTGACCTGCTGGGCTACCGCGACGTGGCGGCTGCCTTC
>Ga0102814_10000415_pt1 | contig 31477 bp, 30 predicted proteins | sample ColrivemetaGS741_FD_79112 | JGI IMG/M metagenome (GOLD analysis project Ga0102814, IMG submission 79112) | Estuarine microbial communities from the Columbia River estuary - Flood tide ETM metaG S.741 | ecosystem: Environmental > Aquatic > Marine > Intertidal zone > Estuary | place: USA...
GGAAATGGCAGATGGCCGTTTGCAAACCTACAACGGAAATTACGCCTATTTTTTAGAGAAAAAAGCAGCCAACGATGCAGCACAAGCAGCAGAAATTGGCAAAGCTCAACAACTAATGAAAACGGAGCTAGATTGGATGCGTAGAAGTCCGCAAGCCAGAACAACCAAGTCCAAATCTAGAATATCCGCTTTTTATGAAACCGAAGCCAAAGCCAAAAGCGGAAAGAACGAACAGGAATTGAGCCTTTCGGTGAAAATGACCCGAATTGGTGGTAAAATTCTGGAAATCAAAAAATTATATAAAAGCTACGACGAGAAAATAATCTTGAAAGGATTTGATTACACCTTTAAAAAAGGAGAACGCATCGGAATGGTGGGTAAAAATGGTTGCGGTAAATCTACTTTTCTAAACATGATAATGGACTTAGAAAAGGCCGATAGTGGTAAGATAAACCGTGGTGATACTATTGTGTTTGGTTACTACTCGCAGCAAGGTATGCATAGTTTAAAGCCGGGCAAACGAGTTATAGAAGTACTAAAAGATGTAGCTGATGTAATAGAATTAGCCAATGGTAGTAAGGTTACAGCGAGCCAATTGCTAAATCTGTTTCTTTTTCCGCCCGATATGCAACATCAGTTTGTAGAAAAATTAAGTGGAGGAGAAAAACGGAGATTATATTTACTCACGGTGCTTATGCAAAATCCTAATTTCCTTATTCTGGATGAGCCTACTAACGATTTAGACATTCTTACCCTAAATAAACTGGAGTCTTTTTTAGAAGATTTCGCGGGATGTATTCTCTTGGTAAGTCACGATCGGTATTTTTTAGATAGATTGGTAGACCATCTTTTTGTTTTTGAAGGAGAAGGCAGTATTCGCGATTACAACGGCAGCTATACCGAATACAGGTTGGAACAAGAAAACTTGGAAAAAGCTCAACGCAAAGAAGATAAAGCCAATGCCGAGGTTTCTGAAGCTAAAAAAGAGAAAACGATAGAAGCCAAAACCAAACTCACTTTTAAAGAAAAATACGAATTTGAAAACCTAGAAGGGGAGATAGCCGATTTGGAAAAAGAAAAAGAAGAATTGGAAGAAGTTTTACAATCAGGCACTTCCGATTATGAAGTATTAGCCAAAACAACCGAGCGTTTAGGAGAGGTAATAAATGAAATTAGCCATAAATCCGACCGATGGCTAGAGTTGAGTGAGTTTGCGTAATTTTAAAAAATTATCTTTGTTTGATTGAAAGAGCTTTTTATAATAGCAGGCCCGAATGGTGCAAGATTTCAATGTAGAAGAACATAAATCAATGAATGTAGAAATAACAAACTATGACAAGATAATTCAGGGATTGAATCTTACGTACAAACGACTAATAGAGTTCAAGAAAAGTAAAAACTCACCTCTTGTTGTATCAAAAGATGGTAAAATTGTTCACTTAGATCCTTTTACCTTGGATCCATTAAAGGAAAATGAGAAAGTCAATCAAATCTCAGAATTTAACTTATAACTAATTTTTATATAAAATCATAAATATGAAACGATTTTTCGGAAGCATAGTGCTTCTTTTATTCATTGCTCATACAACTGTTTTTGCACAGTTTAATAGCAAGCAAATTGATAGCATTGTAAACGATGCAATGGCTAAATTTAACGTAGCAGGTGTAGCTGTGGGTGTAGTGCAAAACGGCAAGGTTATACACACCAAAGGCTATGGCGTACAATCGGTTGAGACCAAAAAACCTGTAACTGAACACACCAATTTTGCAATTGCCAGTAATAGCAAGGCTTTTACCGCAGCAGCTATGGCTTTGTTGGTAGAAGAGGGCTTGGTGAATTGGGACGATCCCGTTCGTAAATTCATTCCTGAATTTAAAATGTACAATCCATATGTTACTGAAAACTTTACGGTTGCTGATTTGCTTAGTCACCGGAGCGGAATGGGGCTAGGTGAGGGTGACTTAATGTGGTTTCCGGATGGTTCTGATTTTACTATAGACGATATGCTTACTGCTTTCGAAAACGTAAAACCCGAATCTGGCTTTCGTACTAAAATGGAATACAACAACATCCTGTTTTTTATTGCAGGCGAGGTAATAAAAAGAGTATCAGGCAAATCGTGGGAAGATTTTGTGAAAGAACGCATTTTTACTCCATTAAATATGGACAAGAGTGTTACGTCTATCACTCAAATTACAGATAGAAAAAGTTTAGCATCTCCACATGCAAATAAAAATGGCAAGCTCTTGGTTTTGCCAGATTATAGCCCGCAGGTAAACGGGGCAGCAGCGGGTATTTATGCCAATGTAGATGATTTGTGCAATTGGATGAATATGCAACTTAGCGGGGGAAAATACGGAACAGATAAGCAATTGTTTTCTGCTGATGCACAACGTGAAATGTGGAAGATACACACCGTGTTAGATGCAAGTAGAAACCCAAGATACAATTCGCATTTTTCGGGTTACGGCTTGGGCTGGTTTTTAACCGATGTGCAAGGTAAATTGCAGGTAAGCCACAGCGGTGGCATGCCAGGTATGTTAAGTAAAACGACCTTGCTCCCAGATTTAGGAGTGGGTATAGTAATTTTAACCAATACGAGTGATGATGGGGCAGTGTTGTTTTCTGCTTTAACGAATACTTTGGTAGATAAATACTTAGGTTTGGATAACAACAATTGGGCAGATAAGTATCAGGCCTATTTTGTAAAAGACCAAGCCAATGCGGACTCTATTTTACAAGCAGCGTGGAAGGTTGTACAAAGTGCAGATAAACCTTGTTTTGACGAATCAAACATAATTGGTGTTTACAAAGATGATTGGTTTGGAGATATTAGCATTGAAAAAGGCAAAGACTTATTGATGCTAAAAAGTGCCCGAAGCACCAAAATGAGCGGCCCATTATACTATTATGGTGGCAATACTTACTTGGTTAAATGGAATTATCAAGATATGAATGCAGATGCTTTCGTTACATTTACCTTTGATGAAAAAGGAAAATCGACAGGGTTTAGCCTAAAAGGTATTTCACCAAACGTCGATTTCAGTTTCGATTTTGAGGATTTGCATATTACGAGAAGGTAATTTATCGCTTGAATGTTGAATATTCAAGGACTTTGGACAGGTAAACTAACCTACGGCAAAATGTACCGCAAACACGCAGGTGCTAAGCTTCAATTCGAAATGGATTTAGTGCAAAACGGAAATACAATAAGTGGCACATCCACTGATATTTCAGGCGTTGGGGTAAATGAGTTTGGAGCGACGATTAACGGAAAAATAGATGGAAATAGCGTTGAATTTGTAAAGCAATACACATTCGCACATCATTACCAAACTGGCGGAAAAACGAAACTGGACAAGAACAGAAAAGGTCCGGAAATAGTTTACACTGGAATTTACAACGAAGTCAACCAGCAGTTTGAAGGCACTTGGAAAATCATCTCGAAATATAAAATATTAAGCTTTATCCCATACACTTTTGTAAGTAATGGGAATTGGGAGATGTGTAGAAAAACTTAGTCGTAAAAAATACGTTGTAATTTTTTGCGAAATTCGATTTTAGGCTCATTAAATCATACTAAAAGTTGCTAAACGTCATTGTTTAGCAATTGATTTTATCTAGAACTTTGATGTTCAATTCAATTAGACATCATGAAATGGTTTGTATTGGGTAAGTATGCAATTACCCTTTTCTTTGTTTCTCTAATTTTTATGGGGTGCGATAAATTTAAAACTGGCGAAATACACCATAAAGTGCGTTTTACCTCGCACAAGCTAAAAGAAAAGAGATCCGAAAAGGATAGTTTTTACAGTTCAGAAGTTCTTGGTGCATACATTACTAGTATAACACCACGTAGGCTAAATGCCAGATTAAATATTTTAATGTATCTCGATAATTGGGACCAACAAGGAGAAAATACGCATATGATTTCGTATGTGGATGGCCACGATAATGATCCTAATTATAACATCTATACAGACGTAGATTTTACAGATAATCAACTGGTGGAGTATACACCTATTTTGTACAGTAAGGACAAGCGAGATGGTATATTTGAACAGGCAGAAGTCACTTTTAACTATTTGCTTTTAGCTCCCACCTACTTTTCGCAAGAAATAGAGCTTCCTAAAGAATATGGAAGTGTAAAGGGCGGTGTGCTTGACACTTTAACGGGAAAAAGAATTTGGACAACTAATCACCAAATTTTATGTGAAGCCATTTTTGGATATCCCAACCAGCAACCGTGGGCGTATTTTTTTGGCAATTGCGATTCAACTTACTTAGTAAATCAAGATAAAGTAGACCATTCAATTTCGGAGGAATATCCATTTGGAGAAAAGTTTATAATACGGAGTAACGCATTTTCGCCGATTACGGTGAAAATGCCAACTTCTGGCCAAACCATAGAAATGTATTCTACTATTGGTTTTGACAGCGAAAATTTGATTCAGGTGTATGCCGGAAAAGACAATGTGCCATACACCCAAGATGACGTTTTTGTTTACGCTCCAAAGTTTTGGGAACGGTTGTATGTAAATTTGGAGGTGAATTAGTGTGGCATATCATTTATAAAGTTTGAAAACATATCATTATGAAAAATAAAATATTATTACGCAATTCGGCATTCTTGTTTGTTGTTTTTCTCTTAGCAACAATATTAATAAGTTGCGATAAATTTAGAACTGGAAAAATTAAGCATAAGGTAAAGTATACTACAGTAGAGCTAAAACAGAAAAAAGCAGATACAGATTCTACCTTCTCACATTTAGGCGATTTAGTAACTACCATTACTCCTACCTATTTGTTGGGAGAGATAAGGATGCTCATGTTGTTAGATCATTGGGATCAATGGGGAAGTAATACACACATGTTTCAATATCAAGATGGAACGTATTTAGCTGTTGATTTTTCTGATAATGAAGAGGTAGAGTATACGCCAGTATTGCATTCCTCCGATATGAAAAATGACATTTTTGATATAGATCAGGTTACTTTAAACTATATCTTTTTTAATCCTTCGCAGTTTATTCAGAGATTTGAGATTCTTTATCAATATGGTGATATAGACATTATTGAATATGGTAATCGTACTTTCTATGTGGACAGTATTACGGGCAAAAGAATAATTGAGATTAACTCCAATGATTTGATTTGGAAAGCTTTTGAAAATCAAAAGGGAATCCCAAAATTTTTTATAATTGGAAATACTGATTCTACATTTCTGGTGAACGAAGAGGGGATTTATATGAATGCATCAGAAAATTATCCTATTGCTGGAGATCAATGCATCGCTCGTAGCAGTGCTTTTCAACCCGTAACTGTAAAAATGCCCAACCCTGGGCAAACCATCGAAATGTACTCCACCATTAGTTTCAATAGCGAAAATCTAATTCAAGTATATGCCGGAGTTGATAAAATTCCATATACCCAAGACGACATTTTTGTATACGCCCCAAAATATTGGGAAAGACTTAAAGTGAAACTTGAAGTGAACTAAATATTCAATAAATCCAATACCGGATAGGCACCCTATATCTCATTCGCACAGGTTTATCACGTTGCATGGCTGGTTCCCATTTCGGCGAATTACTGATTAGGTTTACAGCACAAGTGCCTAAACAATAGTCGTAGTTCTCCACTACAACATTCACGCTTTCCATTTTTTTGCTAAAGATACCTTTCTTTACCAATTTATATTGTCGCTGCTTAATGCTTGATTTCGCTACTTCTACATTTTCTACATTTCCGTTTTCATCAATGTCAAATTGTATCCAAACCTCGCCGCTTATACCATTTTCAAGAGCCTCTGCGGGATACTCTAGGTTGTCTCTAATGTATTTCTTAAGCCCTTGTTCCCCACCTGGAAATTCTGCTAATTTTTCTATTGATATAAAATCTTCAACCTTATCTGTTGAATCAGACGGTAGTGAATCTACTTGCCCATTACTGGACAAACAAATAAAACTCGTAAAGAATAAAATCAGTGCTATTCTCATTTTATCTCAAATGTCAAACGTTCTCCCCATTTGCTTTTATCAAACTTACCATTACTATAGGCCAAATGGCCAGAAACAATAGTATGCTCTATTGCCGTAGTAAAAATTTCTCCTTCCAGCGGACTCCAACCGCATTTATACAGAATATTATCTTTTTTTACTTCCACTTCCGTTTCGGGATTCACAATCACAATATCTGCCCAATAGCCTTCTCGCAAGTAGCCTCGTTTCTCAATATTAAAACAATCTGCCACTGCATGACTCATTTTTTCAACTACTTTATTTCTAGTTATTTTTCCCATTTTAGCGTGTTCTAACATCAATTGTAGACTGTGTTGAACCAAAGGTAATCCACTAGGTGCTTGCATATATTTACCTTGTTTTTCTTCCCACGTATGCGGAGCGTGATCGGTGGCTATAATGTCGAAATAATTATTATTCAATGCATACCACAACGCTTTTTGGTCGCTCTCGTATTTTATAGCCGGGTTGCATTTTATTAAGCTTCCTTTGGTTTCGTAATGCGACGCATTAAATGTTAAGTGATGCACACAAACCTCAGCGGTAATTCGTTTTTCTTTCAGTGGCGTTTTATTGTCGAATAATGCAACTTCATCTGCCGTAGAAATATGAAGAATATGTAAACGGGAGTTATACTCTTTTGCGAGGCCTTGGGCAAGTTGGCTGGAAATAAGACACGCTTCTGTGCTTCTTATTTCAGGATGAGCTGAAAACGGAATGTCATCACCATAACGAGCTACATATTCTGCGGTATTTTTTCGAATGGTAGTTTCATCTTCGCAATGGGTTGCAATAAGCATAGGGGTTTGCGAAAAAACGGCTCTAAGCGTGGTTTCATTATCTACCAACATATTGCCGGTACTACTTCCCATAAAGAGTTTTATACCGCATACGTTTTTTTGGTCTGTACGCAGTATCTCGTCTATATTATCGTTGGTTCCACCCATAAAAAAGGAGTAGTTACCCACCGAACATGCTGCTGCTCTTGCATATTTTTTTGCCAATTCTTCTTGGGTTACAGCTTGTGGGTTGGTATTGGGCATTTCCATAAAACTGGTGGTTCCACCTGCAACGGCAGCTTTCGCTTCTGTGTAAATTTCCGCTTTGTGGGTTAAACCAGGCTCACGAAAGTGCACTTGGTCATCAATTACGCCTGGCATTACCCATTTGCCTTCTGCATCTATAGTTTTATCCGCATTTCTACTGATACCATTTTTATTTATTTCGGTGATAAATCCGTTCTCAATGTATATATCTGCGTGAAATTCTTGGTTTTCGTTTATTACCAAGCCGTTTTTGATTAAAATTGAAGACATAGTTCGTTTTATGATTGACAAATTTAACATTAGAGTTTACGGAATTTTGTTGAAAGACAATAAAATTTTAGTGAGCCATGAAAATATAGACGGATTTAGCATGACTAAGCTGCCCGGAGGTGGCTTGGAGTTTGGAGAAGGGCCTGTAGAATGCCTTATTCGCGAATTTAAAGAAGAGCTAGATGTCACAATTCGGGTGAAGCAATTGCTGCATACTACAGAAAATTTTGTCCAAAGTTTTTTTAAGAAAAATGAGCAAGTGCTGGCTATTCACTACTTGGTAGAAAGTGATGATGAAATTGCTAATTTACAAACTACGCAAGCTACCAATTTGGGTCGGAAAAACATTCATAAATTTGAATGGGTTGAGCTAGAGAATTTGAATCTGAAATCTTTTACTTTTGATATGGACAAATTAGCATTAAATCGATTTCTCGAGCTTATCTAATGCTTGCACTGCAATGTGCAAGGTCCTTAAAGAATCTTTTTTCTTAGAATAGTGAGCGTGCATTTTTATTAAAATATGTTTGAGTGTTTCAATACCCTCAGCAATATAAGGTCCCTTATTAAGCATAACGCATTCTGCTTGGGTACTTAATCCAGCATCACTTATTTCTGCTCGCGTAGCCATTCCTGTTTTTACTAAACTTTCTAAAACTTGCGTGGCCCATATTACAGGTACATGAGCAGCTTCGCATAGCCATAATATCTGATTTTGAACCTCTGAGGTTCGCTCAAAACCAAGTTCTACTGCTAAATCACCTCGTGCTATCATTACGCCAATACGTTCGCGTTTCATGCCTTCTAAAAGTATTAGTGGTAAGTTTTCAAAAGCTTCCTGGTTCTCAATTTTAAAAACAACTCCTACGTCATTCGCTCCTAAATTATCAAGATGGCGGTATAAGCTTGCAACATCTTCGGGAGTTCGCACAAAAGAGTAACCAATAATGTCAGCATGTTTTATTGCAAAGGGAAGCAAAGCTAGGTCTCGTTTAGTAAGCGACGGCAGATTTAACTTGGTGCTGGGTATATTTATTCCTTTTTCTGATCCAAGTCTGGTCTTATATGCTTCTTGAATTTGAACAGTTACAGAATCAACACTTTTTTCAGTAACAATTGTTTTAATCATTCCATCGTCAAAGTACACAGGTTCGCCAATTTGCAACGCATCAATAATTTTGGGGAGTTGCACTGGCACTTTGTTTTTTGCTAAATGTGGGCTCTGTTGTAATTCCGGATCTATTTCTCTTTCTGCTTTAACTAGAACTAAATTATTTCCTTTTTTAATTTTAAGATAATCTCTGTTTTTGCCTTTTTTTGATGTTCTCGTTATTTTCCCAGTCCTAATTTTGGGCCCAGTAAGATCCATAAATATGGCTGTCCGTTTCCCAGTGGTTGCTTCAATTTCTTTGAGATGTCTTACCATAGCCGTCCACGTTTGCTCATTGTCGTGGCTAAGGTTTATTCGTGCAACATCCATTCCTTTGGCTACCATTTTCTCAATAAGCAGTTTATTGGTAGCGGCTTCACTAGGTAAGGTTACCATTATTTCGGTGTAGTGGCCTAATTGTTTATCGTTAAACAATAGTCTAGTGTGGCGTTGTAGCAAGTGTTTGCCGCGTTTGTAACCAACCACTTCAAAACCAGTCTCTTTGGGTGTATTAATGCCTTGTATAAGTTTTAAGTTGCGTATTACATTATGCAAATTATTGAACACATAACCCTCAGATGAGCGTAATGAAGACACGCCGATATCAGAAAGACTGTCGTGGTATTTTCTAAGGTCGAAATTCCGCAGAATTAAATAACGGTACAAGTTTTTTGCACTTAACCTATAGCTAGGGTGTACCTTGGCGGTTAACAAATCTGCAGAAGTTTCCCCATCCACAATTCTTTCGTAAATCTCACTTATTTCTTTAGTTAGATTTTTAATTTTCACTTGAATAATATTGTGAAGAAAAAATACTGTGTTCCTGTTCTAATGCAACGCAGCTTTTGATGTTTTTACAAAGTTTTGGCCTTAATACTGATCTATTAAGTATTTAATCAAATCTGTACTAGTTACAATACCAACTACTTCTTCTCCCTTGCAAACAGGCAAAGCATGAAACTCGTTTGTTGCCAATTCTATAGCTACATCGCGAATGGTATCCGTTGCCTGAACGGTTTTTACGTGCGTAGTCATTACTTGGCTAACAGTCAGTTCATTGTACAAGGCTTTGGTAATTGCATCACCATCCATCGTATTTATAAAACTTACCTTTTGCAAATCGGTTTGGCTAAGCATACCTACTACTTTTTTATTGTTTAGTACAGGTACGTGCCTAATGTGCCAATTCTTTAAGGTTTTATCAACTTGTTTTAAAGTGTGGTTTTCTTGCACACTTATAATGTCTTTCGACATAATTTCAGAAACGGGTGTTTTCTTTTTCATGACCTTATATTTTAGCGTTATACCTTTAGAATTTCATTATTCAAAGTTAGAGATAGCTTAACGCTTTGATTCGCAAATGCAGTAATAAGATAGTGAAGTAGTAAAAATTTAAAATCTACACAAATAGGTCTGTTCTAGTATATAAAATTAGAATCAGTTAGTGATTTTTGATTAAAAATATGGATATTGTAAACTTCTAAGGAATAAGGCTAATACAATGGATTTATAGTGCCTTTTTTAGATCGAGCGTGGCCATCGCAACCGCGGTAGTACAAATAGTAGATATAAGTTTCTTGCGGTACTGTCTTTCCTTTGTATGTTCCATCCCAGTTTTGTAACTCTTGTTCTCTTGAATCAAATACTTTTTGGCCCCATCGGTTATAAATAATTATGTAATAACCAGGTTGTAAAATATTCTCGCTAAAAGGAAAACGCTCGTTAAATCCATTATTATTTGGTGTAAATGCGTTAGGAATAAATAGCTCATTTGGCAATGCATCTTCATCTACGGTTACATAAAGACTGTCTGTTCCATTACATCCATAATTGTCTGTTACCACTACACCATACCACCCTTCTGTATATATAACAATGCTTTGGTCTGTAGCTCCAATATTCCATTCGTACTTTTCAAATCCTTTAGGAGCTGTAATGGTAGTGGGCGAAGCCAAGCAAATAGAAGTGTCGTTTCCAATATTAATGGTTGGTGAATTGGATAGGGATAAAACAATAGAGTCGGATTGTTTACAGCCATTTTCGTCAGTTACTAATACAGAATAGGTGCCCGGCGTATTTACGGTAATGCTGCGGGTAGTATCTCCTGTGTTCCATTTAAAAACAATGCCGTCATTTCCAGCATCAAGCGTTTGTATAAAGCTATCGCAGAAATGAGTATTGTCTCCTAAGTTTAGATTAATAAGAGGATTGATAATCTCAAAGCTATCGGTAAACACGCAATTTCTTTGTTTTATACGTATCCAATGTTTGCCTCCTGTCGTAATTACGGTATTTCGGGTTGTTGCTCCGTTAGACCACAAGTACTGAGCTTCTTCAATATTTCCTACATCTACTATTCTAGAGAAAGTTCCACAGAAAAATCCGTCTTTTATATCAGGTTTGGTAGTCGTCCAAATTCTAATGGTATCAAATTCTATGCAAAAGTTATTTCTAACTGCGGCAATGTAAGTGCCCGGTTGAAAAACGCGAAGCGTTTGAAAAGTGTCTTTACTTCCGGTACTCCATGCATATCGCAAGTTAGGAACGCCAATGTCCATAGTCATATCCACACTATCGCAAAACAAAGTATCTGCGGGTATGCTAAATTTTATTTCCTCAGAGCGAACCCTTACTGAATCGGAATAAACACATTTATCGTAAGAAACAGTGGCAATAAATAAACCAGTATCTTGTGTTACTATGCGTTCACCTAATTGTCCAGTATTCCATAACACTCTTGTTGCGTCGGGTGTTTTAGTATCTAGCAGCGTATTAAAGCCTCTGCAAAGTACAACGTCTGGTCCTAGCTCAAATGTTTTCTTAGATCTAATCCTTATTAAAAAACTATATTCATCTTTACAAAGGCTATTTGTAACTGTTAAAGTAACTTTATAATCTCCATTGCCCGGGTAAACGTACCAAGGGTTTTTTAAATTAGATGTATCGGCCAACGTATTGAGGTCTCCAAAATCCCAATGATAATCCGTTGCCTTCTGACTTCTGTCTTTAAAAAATACGGTATCGGCACATTCAAAAACATAGGCTTCTCCTGTAGGAACGGCATTTTGTGTAGTAAAGTCTGCAAGAATATCAAACACGCAATCAATTACGTTAAACTGGTAATCTCTTCTTGTTTCGCCAATTAAAACACCATTGCGATATTCGTATACTGTAATTCCAATAACAAATTGGCCTTTGGTTTTCGGGGTAACCGTAAGCTCTCCGGTAGTTGGATTTATGCTGAGTATTGGATCACCACCCATCTGATTATTTACCTTGTAAGGACTTTTCCATATTACTAAATCGAATGGAGGTCGCGTTGCACTAGAAGGTTCCGGGCGAGGATCATCTGGAGTGCCGCCTGCGTAAGGAGTAGAAAGCACATATACTAAGGAATCACCATCAGCATCGGTTGCAGAATGATCTACAGTAAGAGGAGCATCCATGCATACATAATTCGGTGGTAATTTTTTAAAGACAGCACTCGAGTTAGTAGTTGACCCAGGTGCAATCATAGTCCAAATGGTAATACCCGTATTTTCGGGTTGTACTAAGTTTGTAATACTATTATTTCTACAGCACCGCTGAAAGGCTAAAAAAACACCGTTGCTTCCGGGATTTATTACTTTGTTTATGGTGTAGGTGTATTCGTCTACACAAATACCTGTAGGTGGCTTAACGCAATTGTAATTTACCTCATTTACCCTTTTCGGAGAACCTGCGTTCATAGAAAACTGCTGTTTAAATGAGTTATTACCAGCATCGTACACACCAATTAGGGCAATAGCATCAGAAGCTATGGCTTGAGGATTACCATTTTGGCAATCAATGTATAGCCGGAGTGTAATCTTGTATAAGTTGGAATTGGAGTTTAGTAGCTCATAATAAATTTCACCACCAACAATGTGTGTAGCCCTAGCATTGCTAGCAAATAGCAATAAAACTAAGAGTAATATATGTTTTAGTGTTTTAATGGTCAATCTGTTAACATATCACACCTAGATTAGGTTTAGAAATGTAAACAAATTTACTAAAAATTAAACATTCTTGCGATGTTAAATCCAAATCTGACATTACCATTACTCCAATTACCTTTTGTATCTGTAATAAAACCTTTTTCAAACGGAGAAGCCGCGTTTGTAAAAAACAATTGAAACACGTGGCCGCCAGTCTCAATATCAAAGCCAATTGACAAGGCATTTGTGTTCTCTTCTGAAATTTGATTTGGTAAAACATAGAAGTACTCTAGGTTTAACGTAGTTCGTGTAGTTAGCTTTTGGCGAACACCAATTCCCATGGCAAGTATGTCGTGAGAAAACTTAAAGGAATCAACCAAGTTTTTATGCACTGCAGTTGGCGATAGCTGAACGCTTAATCCTTCGGAAAATTTACGTGCTACTAAAAGTTGATGCGTGTAATTAAGTCTGCTACTGAAGTAATTTTCTCGATTAGGGTAAGCCCATTTTAGGGTAGAAACCCCCATATGGCTAACCCATGTTGCTGTAACGGGCATTTTTTTAACACCAGAGCTTTGTTTTAAAAACTTATATTTCACAAAACCATCGTATGTTTTACCTACGTTGCTTCTTCCTAATCCTACGTTTAATCTATCTGTAATACCATAGTCTCCCCCAATACGCATAGTAGCTTGATCTAAGCCAAAAAAATCATAAGCACCGGTGTTTAAAAAACCGAACCGGTGCGATATCTTGAAATCAAACTCTCGCTTTGCAACTGTTTCTATACTATGCCCATTAACAACCCGATTGGTTTTAAATGTAGCGGTGGTATAATCCGTTGTTGGTTCTGGCTTATCGTCGTCTAGCAAATCTAAATCTTGAGCAAAAATGGAACTAGAGAATAAAAGTAGCAGAACAAGATAGGTATATTTCATGTATTAGGTAAGTTGAGAGGTAGTTTGGTTATTCTACAAGTGAATATTCTATGCTAATATTTATTTTTATTTTTTCGGAGATTTCATCTTTCAAGTAATCCGGAATCATAATATTAAAATCTTGAGGTTTGGCATAAAATGTTGCCACGCCTGTCGCCTTTTTATCTGTTACAATAAAAGAACCGCTAGTAGTAATTCGTTTAGTGACACCTTTTAAGCTTAAATTTCCAGATATGGTTGTAGAGTAAATACCTTTTCTGGTTAAATCTATAAGAGTATTATTTTCGATTACTCCATTGAAAGTGGCTAAAGGAAATTGACCACTCTTTACTATGTAGTTATTAAATTCCTCTTGAATGATTGCTTTCTCGAAATACAAGTCATTTACCAAAACACTGAATTGTATTTTGCCAGATGAATGGTCATAAGCAGATTTTACTTTGTGGTTTGTGCCTCTAATTACGCCATAATCTGTTTCGCATTCTAGGGTTATGTCTCCACTATTGTTTTTTAATACTAGGTTTTTATTTGGCGTAAACCCAAGCAAAACTCCAGTTAATAGTAGAAATCCTAAGAATTTATTTTTCAGCATAAAACTATATTTAGTGTTGATGAACATAGTCCACATCTACACTTATTTTTAGTTCTTGTGCAATTTTGTTAGCTACCGCTTTTGGAATGGAAATATTGTAATCTCTAGGGTTAATGTTAAAGACTGCTTTAGCATTTACAGTGCTGCCTTTTACAATAAAAGTTCCTGTGGTTGCAACATCTTTAGTTACATCTTTTATGGTTAATTTTCCAGATACGGGAGAAGTGTATGTTCCATCTTTGCTAAAGTTAATGTTCGCAATTTTATCTATTGTTCCATTAAAAGTAGATTTTGGATACTTGGTGCTTTCCATGTAGTTTTCGTTGAAATGCTCTTGCATAAGTGCTTTTTCAAACTCAAAATCTTTAACCAAAACACTGTATTGCATTTTGCCGCTTGTTGCGTCAAAAGCAGTTTTTACCTTGTGGTTATCTGCAGAAATATCTTCAACTGACGTGTGGCTGTAGAAATTAATGTTTCCTGTGTTTGATTTGTAAACTCCACCTTCGTGACTTTTAAACCCAAAAGTAACTGCTGATGCTAATCCGATTATTAAGAATATTTTTTTCATATAGGTTATACTATTCAATTATTATGCAACTTGATAAAACAACATCAATATCTGCCAATAAATCAAGGCCCTCTGGAGCATTTACCCCTTTGCATTCGCCTTTCAGTTCTACGTTGTTCCCAGCCTCTAGTGTTTTTATTTTTTCCAACTCTTCTGGCTTAAATCCGCAGCGGATATAACCGTTGTCACCATTGGCTGCAAGTACGAGTTGAGGTTCTTTTTCATTTGACAAATCGACAGTATATATATCTCCAGAAACAGCTACAACTTGGTCTGCAAATTTGGTCATTGCTTCTGTTTCATCGTTTTCGAAAGCAGTAAATAAATCAAGTGCACTTAAGCTTGCTACTGGTTTTGTTTCGCCTACATTAGTGTGCTTTTTGTTGTACATACTATAGGCCACATAAGCACCTATTGCTACACCTAATGAGAGTATTAATAAAAGTATTTTTTTCATTTTATTTTATTTAGTTATTTGGGGCTCCTGCATCTATCCAAGCTTGTAATTTATCTATAGAGCATTGGTCTATTTTGGGTGAATTATCTGGCATTGCTCTAAAACCGTTTAAGTGGTTTATACTGCCCATAAGCCTTCCATTATCCAAGTAAACCTTCAAGTCGGCATATCCATTTAAGTCTAAACTTGCTAAGTCTCCATGGCAGCTAATGCAACTGTTGTTTTGCAATATGGGTATGATATCTGTTGCGTAGGACATATCCGCAGTATTGCATCCACCGCTTGGGTAAAGTTCCTGTTCAATGTCATAATAACACCCTTGTAAACAGTAAATTACAATAGAAAAGAAGAGAAGCGTTGTTTTTTTAATCATTTTGGGCCCCATTATCTATCCAAATTTGAATTGTTCTCAAGTTGCAATCGGTCATTTTAGTTCCACTTGGTGGCATTGCTTTATATCCTGCTTTATGATTTATTGCACCAACCAGTTTGCCGTTGTCTACGTATTTTTTTACCTCGCCATAAGAGTCTAAAATAACACTGCCGCTAGCTGAGGTTTTGCTATGGCAAGCATTACAATTTTTATTTAAAACTGAAGTAACCTGAACGTTATATTTTACTGAAGTCGTGTCACAATCGTCGCAACGATTGTTTAACGCACCTTGCTCAATCCATTTCTTTATTACATCTTTTTGTGCTGTAGTAAATTCGGCATTTGGTGGCGGGGGCATTGCTTCTTCTGAACTTCTAGGTTTAAGTAATACTTCATATAGTTTGCTGCTATTTGATTTGCCTGGTTTTATGTCCCCATGGTCCATAATAGATGCGTAATTGATTAATATAACACCTCCTTTATGACTTGCGGCATCGTGACAATTACTATAAGCACAACCCGAAGAAATAAGCGGAAGTACATCGTTCTCAAAATAGACAATATTTGGGTCACATCCATTACTATCTATCGTTACCGTGTTGCCATTTACAGGATTAGGTACATCGTGCTTGCAACTGACCAAGTAGACCGCACCAATAAATAAAGCAAGGAAGAAATAAAGGTAGTGTTTCATTTTGATTTAATAACGCTCAAAGGTATCTCACATAGTATTCAATGCAAAACTGATTTTCGTCATAATATTACTATGTAATTGTTACGCCTATGCTAAACGAAGAATTAAAATTACCGTACTTAAAGTGGAATATTACCGTGTTTTTTCTTTGGTAAAACGGCTACTTTATGCTCTAACATAGCAAACGCCTTAATCAATTTTATACGGGTATTTTCGGGTAAAATTACTTCGTCAATAAAACCACGTTCAGCAGCTCTGTATGGGTTTGCAAAAATATCGGCATACTCTTTTTCCTTTTCTAACAAGGCCTGTGCAGGATCTTTAGCTTCGGCAATTTCGCGTTTAAATATAATTTCTGCAGCCCCTTTTGCTCCCATTACAGCAATTTCAGCAGATGGCCAAGCAAAGTTCATATCTGCACCAATATGTTTACTGTTCATTACGTCATATGCTCCACCGTAAGCTTTTCTAGTAATTACAGTAATTCTGGGAACGGTAGCTTCGCTAAAGGCATATAATAATTTAGCTCCATTGGTAATAATGGCATTCCATTCTTGGTCTGTACCTGGTAAAAAGCCTGGCACATCTTCTAAAACCAATAGTGGAATATTAAAACAATCGCAAAAACGAACAAAACGTGCTCCTTTTTGCGAAGAGTGTACATCTAACACACCAGCTAAATAAGCTGGTTGGTTTGCAACAATACCAATGCTTCTTCCTGCTAATCTAGCAAAACCAACTACAAGATTAGGAGCAAATTTTTCGTGAACCTCAAAGAAAGAATCTTTGTCAATAATGCCGTGTACTACATCTCTAATATCATAAGGTTGGTTAGCGTTTTCTGGGATAATGCTTTTTAGTTCATAACGCAACTCTTCGCCAAGTGTAAATGCTTGTTTTGGAGTTTGTTCTTCGCAGTTTTGCGGCACATATGAAAGTAATTTTTTAATATCTTCAATACATTCTACATCGTTGCTTGCCGTAAGATGTGCAACACCCGATTTTTCCGAATGTACCGATGCTCCACCTAAATCTTCAGAGCTGACTTCTTCATTAGTAACTGTTTTTACTACGTTTGGACCAGTAACAAACATGTAGCTGGTATCTTCTACCATTAAAATAAAATCGGTTATGGCAGGCGAATAAACAGCTCCGCCAGCACAAGGTCCCATTATGGCAGAAATTTGCGGAACTACACCACTTGCTAAAGTGTTTCGATAAAAAATGTCTGCATACCCACCAAGTGAAACAACTCCTTCTTGTATTCTAGCACCACCGCTATCATTTAATCCGATAACTGGTGCTCCGTTTTTCATGGCCATATCCATTATCTTACAAATTTTTTCGGCGTGCGTTTCGGAGAGAGAACCACCAAAAACGGTAAAGTCTTGCGAAAAAACGTATACTAATCTGCCATGAATTGTGCCGTATCCTGTAACTACACCATCACCCGGATAATGCATTTTTTCCATACCAAAATCGGTACTTCTGTGTTTTACTAAGGCTCCAATTTCTTCAAAGGAATTTTTGTCAAGCAGTAAATCTAATCGCTCACGTGCTGTTAGTTTTCCTTTTGCGTGTTGGCTTTCTATTCGTTTTGCACCCCCACCTAGTTTGGCAGCAGCTTTTTTTTCGGTAAGTATATTTCGTTTGTCCATTGTTATATCTATCGGAAAGAGATTTGGTTTTTTAGTTCGGAAAAATTGTGATCTTGAAGGCTAATATTGTATAAAATATAAGAAGCAGTATTGGAAGAAATAGCGTAATGATTGCTATAAGTGATGAGAAAAGAAGATGTGCTTTTCATCTTATAATAGCCATACGTAAACGTGGGTTGAGCTCCAAATTTGGCAGATTCTACTAGCACATTGGCTGCTGGGTCTGAAACTTGTATTTTCTTTTTAAATAAGCCTCCAATATACGAAGCGGCCTCTTTGCTAATGGGCATAAGCTTATCCAACCTTTCCAAATGTACGATGTTCAAATAGTTGGTGGTATCTATAAAAACGTAATAACTAGCTCCCAGATATTCAGCTAATTGTAATTGCTCCTCGTTAAAAATGCGATTTATAAAACTGGTTTTTGGTTGTTTTTTGGCAACTGCAATAAGCTCAGCAATATTAAATCGTTCAAAATTTTTATCTAAAGCTATCTCGGCTTCTCCATTAAACAATTTGTGTTGCGTAAGGCCAGTTAGGTTCAACTCCTGTTTTTGCTCTTGCTTTTTTGTCGTTTCAGGAATTTTAGTACATCCAATTATAAATGTGCCGATTAAAAGCATAATTGTAAGTTTATTAAAAGCAATTTTCATTCACCTAATTTTTCTAAAAGTTCATCTGTTAATTCTAGGTTATGATAAACAGCTTGTATATCATCCAACTCTTCAAATTTTTCTATAATATTTAATACTTCCAAGGCTTCAGGTATATCAAGGGCTGAGGTTATTTTGGGTATTTGTTGTATTTCGGTAGCCTGTGCTTCTATCTCTAGTTCCTGCAATTTTCGTTGCATTGTACCGTAATCATCAAACGCAGTGTAAATCGTTGTTATTTCTTCATCTTTTTCTACTTCTTCGGCTCCGCCATCTATCAATTCTAGCTCCAATTCATCTGGTTTTTTGGTGGCAAGATTTTCGTTAGTTATTGTAAAAACACCTTTTGCATCAAAAACAAAGCTAAGGCAACCGTTAGTTCCCAAACTGCCATTGTATTTATTAAAAACCATTCGCACATTGGCCACAGTACGTTTTAAATTATCGGTTGTGGCCTCCACAAATAACGCAATTCCGTGTGGTGCATAGCCTTCGTAAGTAGTGGTTTGTAAGCTGGCGGCCTCTTCTCCCGAGCCTTTTTTAATGGCTCGTTCCATAGTTTCCTTGTGCATATTGGCTCCTTTCGCATTTTGTATTGCGAGCCTAAGCGGAGGATTGCTATCTGGGTCTGGTCCTCCATCACGAGCGGCAATGGTAAGTTCTTTTATAATACGCGTCCATACCTTACTACGCTTAGCGTCTTGTGCTGCTTTGCGGTGTTTTATGTTTGCCCATTTACTGTGTCCTGCCATTTTTTAATGTCAAATTATTAATATCCAATGCTAAGGTCCATTTTCTAATTTTTAGCATCTAAAGTCTAAATCCTTTAATTGCAAAGATAATTTTTAAACACAGATGCTAACCCATCTTTCTTACTTCTCTTACTAGCCAAATTCCGGCAACTATTCCTGCGAGAATTTCGCCAATTGGCATCGATATCCAAACTCCATCTAGTATCCAAAAGAGCGGTAAAAGAAACATCAAAGGAATCATAAATAATCCTTGCCGTGCAATGGTAAGAAAAAGTGCCGGTTTTGTTTTGCCTACTGCCTGAAAGTAAGCTCCGCCAATAAATCCAACTCCCATAAAAGGTAGAGATATAAATACCAATCTTAAAGCCCGTGGAGTATGAGCGAGCAGTGCCGCATCTTTGGTAAATAACCCTATTAAATTATCTGCAAAAAAGGCAATTAAAGCAAAAAGAACAATCGACATTACGGTGGTCCATTTTATTGAAAGGCTTAAGCTTTCTTTTACTCGATCCCATTTTTTTGCTCCAAAATTGTAACTAACAATGGGCATTAATCCTTGCATAATTCCAATTACAGGGAAAGCCACAAATAGCGTAAAACCTCTAATTAAACCATAAATTGCAATTGCGTGAGAACCGCCTGCATCTCCCAACGTATCAGCATATTCTACCGCTCCATATTTGTCGAGCGAGTTATTTAGTACAATGGCCAATAAGCTAAACATACTTTGCCTTAAAAGGGTAACAGAGCCAATGGAACTTATTTCGCGAACCAGTGGAGCATCTAATCTTAAATTGCTTCTGTTTAGTTTTAGCTCGCTTCTGCCCGACATAAAAAACCACAAGGTATATCCACCGCTAAGCAAGTACCCAGCCGAGGTGGCCCAAGCAGCCCCCGCAATTCCCATTTCAAAATAGTAAATAAGAATTGGGTCCAAAATCATATTTATTACTGCCGGAATTACCAGAGTAAGCATGGCCATTTTAGGTTTGCCTTCCGAACGAATTACGTTATTACTCATCATGGCCCAACCTAAAAAAGGAAGGCTAGGAAGTAAGATATATAGATACGTTTTTGCAAAAGGCATTATTTGCTCGTTTGCTCCAAACAAAGCAAGCAACGGTTCGGCAAAAATGTAGCCAAGTATTGCAAAACTGCCCAATAAAATAAGGGTTAAGGTTATTTGATTGCCAAATGTTTTTTGAGCCTTTTCATTGTCGCCTTCACCCAAGGCTCTGGCTAGGACAGATGCACCACCAATACCAATTGCCATACCAAAAGATGAGATAAGAAAAGTAATGGGTAGTACAACCGTAATCGCACCAATAGCTAATTCGCCAACAAACCGACTTACAAAAAAAGTATCTACAATTTGGTAAAGCGACATAACCAAAAAACCCATCGCTGCAGGTAACGATTGTTTTAGCAATAAACTAGAGATGCCTTCGGTGCCTAGTTTGTCTGAAGTTTTTTTTGCCTTTTCCAAGGCGGCAAATGTAAAAGTTTATAAAAGAATGCGTACTAATACGCTGAAGAAAGGTGTCTAAACATTAACTGGCATTAAAATTTCATAAAAAAAGTGACTGAGAACTCAATTTTCAGCCACTTTTTCAATATAGTTTTAGAATGTTTCTTAGCCTAAATAGCTTCTATACATCCACATTTCTTTTTCTTGAAGTTTTATGTAATCGCTCATGAGCGATAAAGTTCCTTCATCGTCTATTTCTGTGGCAAGCTTTAAGATTTCGCGTTCTTTTCCTATAATCGTTCCGTAACTATCTAAGATAGATTGTAAGGCTTCCCTGCCGTCTTTAATGTTTACTTTTTCCTCGATTAAAGAGAATTTTACATTATTACAATATGAATGTATTGGTGTGCCTTCTAGCGTTAAAATTCTTTCCGCAATTTCGTCTATTTGAATTGCTAAGGCGTTGTATATCTCTTCAAATTTCAAATGCAACTCAAAAAAATCACGACCTTTTATATTCCAATGAAAACCTCGAGTATTCATATATAACACAGAATAAGTGGTTAATAAAGTGTTAAGTTCTTCAACGATTTGATGTGTTTGTGGTTTTGGTAGGCCTATTGAGTTCATATTTCCAAATATAGTTCATTTTTAACAGGTAACGGTATGAGTAATGATAATAATGCACTAGTTCTTCCTAATTTAGATAGATACTAATAATTTAAGTCAAACTATTATTTGGCAGTTTAGATTTTGATAGGACTAAATTAGCAAGACACCTGTGCTAAGATTTAGTGAACTAAGCCATAAAAAGAGATAGATCACGTTTTTTAGTGTAGCTTTACTACTACTCCACCTCTAAATAGTAGTTTACTTGCTAAAAATTATAATGCTAAGGGCATAAAGGGCTTAATTTCTAAAAAATACCCGAAAATAATGTGGTTATAATGCTTGTAACTATAACAAAGAAAACGCATTTACTTTTTATGAAACAAATGGTGTTAATTTGACACTATGTTCCGGCAAAAAGGTCAAATAAGAGCAATTGTAAGAAATGTTTATCCGTGTGTAGAAAATGGTAAATATGCCATAAAAAAGGTGCAAGGAGAATTAGTAAATGTGTGGGCAAATGTATTAGCAGATGGGCACGACGTTATTCAAGCTTCTTTGCAATACAGGCATGTTTCTGAAAAAAAATGGACAGAAGTTTCGGCTAGGATTGTTTCTGAAGATCGTTGGCACGCATCGTTTAGCGTAGCGAAACTTGGGAGTTATTATTACCGATTTACGGGTTGGGTGGATTATCCGTTGTATTGGCAATACGGCATAAGCAAAAAAGCAGATGGTGAGGTAGATATTGCGGTAGAGCTAATGGAAGGGAACGAATTTTTAAATTTTCTCTTAAAAAAAACCAAGGCAGATGAAAAAAAATATGTGCAACAATGCTTAAAAGCATTTGCAAATGCTGATGACCGGGATGCTGCAATAAAACTAGCTAAAAGCGAGCGTTTAAGAGCGTTGTTTTTAAGGTATCCTAACCAACCTTTTGTGGAATTAAGTGATTCGTATAGGGTGCAAGTGGAGCGAGAAAAAGCAGTGTTTAGTACCTGGTACGAGTTTTTTCCAAGAAGTTCTTCTGCACAAGCCAATACGCATGGTACTTTTAGCGATTGTATAAAGTTGCTGCCGAGGGTTGCGGAATTTGGCTTTGATACCTTGTGTTTTCCGCCTGTTCATCCTATTGGCTACACAAACCGAAAAGGTAAAAATAATACAACAACTGCCAGTGCCGACGATGTAGGAAGCTGTTGGGGGATAGGCTCACCAGAAGGCGGACATAAAGATATTCATCCGCTTTTGGGTACCACAAAGGATTTTGAGATGCTAATAAAAGAGGCTAAAAAACTCGGGATTGAAATAGCAATGGATTTTGCATTGCAAGCAACACCCAATCATCCTTGGGTGCAAAAACATCCCGATTGGTTCAAGCAACGGCCTGATAGTAGCATTCAATTCGCTGAAAATCCGACGCAGAAACACCAAGATATATATGCTATATATTTCGAAACAGAAGACTGGGAAGCCATGTGGGTTGAGTTTTTAAACATACTTTTTTATTGGATTAGAAAAGGAATTAAACTGTTTAGAGTAGACAATCCGCATACTAAACCATTTATTTTTTGGGAATGGATTATTGCCGCAGTAAAAGAGAAGTACCCCGAAGTTTTATTTTTATCTGAAGCGTTTTCTCGCCCAAAGGTTATGGAAGAGTTGGGTAAGTTAGGTTTTAGCCAATCTTACACTTATTATACTTGGCGAAATAATAAGCACGAACTCGTAGAATATGTAAATGAGCTTACAACGGGCATAATGAGCGAAATATACCGACCAGTTTTTTGGCCAAATACACCTAGTGTTTTGCCGTTTGCATTGCAAAATAGCAGTAAACACATTTACTATACCCGCTATTTTATGGCAGCTACACTTAGCAGCAATGTGGGGGTTTATGGTCCTGTTTACGAGCTAATGATAAATGAGGGAATAAATGGAAAAGAAGAATATTTAAACTCGGAGAAATTTGAAATAGGCACTTGGAATTGGGAAGAGCGAAACTCCATTACCCATTTATATACGGTTGTAAACCACACACGAAAAAAAGTGAAAGCATTACAACGTACTAACAATATTACCTTTTTGCAAATAGATAACGACCAACTACTTGCATACTTAAAAGTAGGCACAGATGGGAGTAAGGTAGTTTGTGTGGTTAGTTTAGATGGAAATCATTCACAAGCGGCACAATTGCAATTGCACCCAGAGCAATTGGGTAAAAACTACCACGATGCTATTGAGTTAACAGATGTTTTAGCTAATACGGCATACACTTGGCACGGTCAGTCGCATTTTATTCAACTTCACCCCGACAAGCCTTGCCATTTATTTGTAATTAAATAGTATGCTTTTTATTGCGAGAACAATGGTTGTGCACCAATTTTACTAGATTCATGTAATCCGTAATGCGGGTTAACTATTTACCAGTCGCTGGATTTTGTTTTAGCTGGTGTGTTCATTACTGTTTCAAAAGCGGCAATAAGTTCGTCTAAAAAAGTGACAGTTTGTTCTACATATTTTGGATAAGTATCCGCTTGATACATTGGATCATCTTTATTTTCCCATTTTGTTACGTCGTAGTAAGATGGTTTATCCCAACAAATTCTGTCAAGCACATAACGATATTTCCCGTCTTTAAATTCGAACGTAAGATTATAGTTTACATAGCTTTGTGCAGAGGTATTTCCCTTCTTATCCGTTAAAATTACTTTAAAACGAGCTTTGCAAACTAATTTTTCACCAGCTTCATTAGTTTTTATTGTGCCCGTTGGATTTGGGTAATACTCATTTATCCAAGTTAAACCTCGCTCGTATAACGTGGCGGCTGTTACGCCTGTTTGAGGAACTACCTTGCTGTATTCAGCTAAGCCTGTTTCTGCATTTGTTGAAAAGCTATTGTCTTGAGCAGTAGCCATGTTAACTATAAAAAAAGTGCATGCTAAAAGTATGTATTTCATTGATTGTGTTTAATTTATGAGCTTATAAAACGTTAGTTATATTGATTTGTTATGTCAAAATTACAGATATTTACCACATATAACTAAAGATTTAATTTATAGAAAACGTGTAGTTAACACGTCACTATTATATCTTACTAAGCAATGTAGTTATATTTATTGGGTACATTTTATTTTCTTTGCAGTAGTGAATTACTTAAGTCATTTTCATTTCGACCAGTCGGAAGATAACAAATATTATAATGTTGGGCTTATTTTACCCGACCTTGCTCGAAGCCATATTTCTAAATTAAGAATTAATCCTTATCGAAATATAGAGTTTACCACTTACGAAATTACTTCTATTAATGATGGTTGTAACAAGCACTTTGCAAGTGACCGAAAATTTCATAATTGGTTGGTTTTTGTAGATTTAACTACTAGAGCTACAGATATGATTCGCGAGAATGGCGATAAAGAAATAAACCGCGATTATTTTATTACCCATATTTTGGTAGAGCTTTTGCTCGATAAAATTTTGGTAGATAAAAATCCAAGTTTACCAGACGATTTCTACAATATGATAGCTAGTGTGGAAATGGATTGGATTTTAAAATATATGCGATATGCAGGCTTGCAAGATGATGAGTTGTGGAAAGGCCAACACCGTAGATTTATGAAGGCAGGCTTTTTGCGTAATTATACGAGTATAGAAAATGTAGTAAATGCAGTAGAGCAAGTTGGCATAAAAACGGGTTTGTCTGAAATGAACGATGCTCAAAAAGATTTATTGAAAGAGATTTGTGAAACAATAGAACCCGATTTAGCACGTTCTATTGATGCTCTTGAAATACAGTTGCTCTAACCGAATATATACGTGAAAAAGATTACTACTTGCTTCTCTCTTATTTTAGCCATATATCTAGTGCTTATTGGACAATTGGCTCAAGCTCAATCTGCACCCAAATATAGTAACGAGTTTTTATCCATTGGGGTTGGAGCACGTGCTTTTGGCATGTCAAACTCAGTAGTAGCATCTACAGGAGATGTAACCTCTGGTTATTGGAATCCGGCTGGATTAACTAAGCAAGAAGACAAGTTGCAGGTATCTTTTATGCATTCTGCGTATTTAGCTGGAATTTCTAATTACGACTACTTGGGCTTAAGTACCAAAGTAAAAGAAAACGGAGCATTAAGTTTTTCGATGGTGCGTTTTGGTATAGATGGTATTCCGAATACCTTAGATTTAATACGAAACGGACAAATAAACTACGATAGGGTAACTAGTTTTAGTGCGGTAGATTATGGCTTTTTTATTAGCTATGCTCAAAAAGCATTAAAAGATGGATTAAGTTTTGGCGGAAGTGCTAAAATAATAAATAGAAGTGCCGGTGAATTTACCACCGCTTGGGGTTTTGGTGTAGATGCAGGAGTGCGATACGAAAGCAAAAATAATTGGACCTTTGCTGCTATGGGAAGAGATATAACCACCACATTTAATGCGTGGAACTTTAATTTTACGGATGCTGAAAAAGACGTATTTACGCAAACAGGCAACGAAATACCCATAAATTCACTAGAGCTTACCTTGCCAAAATTTATACTAGGAGCAGCTAAGAAATTTGAATTTTCGGACGATTTTAGCTTGCTTACCGAACTGAATACAGACATAAACACAGACGGAAGAAGAAACACACTTATACAAACCAACGCTATAAGTATAGATCCACATTTAGGTATTGAGGCTGGTTATAAAGATATTATCTATTTGCGGAGTGGTTTAGGCAATATTCAGCAAGAAAAAGACGAAATTGACTACACCCAAAAATGGACCTTTCAACCGAACATAGGTGTAGGATTACAGCTGAAAAACATTACTATAGATTACGCCCTTAGCGATATAGGCGACCAAAGTGCAGCCTTGTATTCGCACGTATTTAGTATTAGAGCGGCTATAAATCCGATTGTGGAGTAAAAGGTTTTCAATTTCTAATTTCGTTATTCTTGCTTAAAGCCAAATATTCGAAAAGAACCTTCTGGCATAGCCCAATACATTTCTAAATCTAATTTATCCGTTGGTTTGAAAGTATAATGCAACGGAATAAAGGCTGGTGACGAAGATATGCTTCTACTAGCTGCTGGAATTGGCAAATCGTCTAATTTAACGTTTGATAAATGGGCATTTTGCGATGATTCTTCGATAACCATTCCTAATGTATTTAGTTGTTCGTTTACGGGAATTGCTTTAAGGTGTATTTTTTCGAAACCACAAAAGCTCCCATCAATTTGCCGTATTAAAAATATTTTTAGTTTGGAGTGATATAGCTGTAAATATTGGTTGTATAAAAGCCTGTTTTTTGCGTAAAGTTGCTCCATTGAGCTATCATTAAGAAATATTTTCAACTCTTTGTGAAGCTTCAAATTTTCAAATCGTTTAAACCCTAACAATGTGTCTTCTAAATTTAGAAAATGGTTATAGGTTTCAGATTCAAATTGTTGTGCCAACAATTCCTTCAAGCTGTCTTTTTCGTTCAGCTTTCTTATGTATGGTAAGATCTTTCTAGATCCAGTTCGAATCATCTGAATTTCTACAATTTGGTTATGGTATCCATCCGAGTCTTCCATTATCTTGGTTGCTTGAAGTAGGCAATTGTCTAAAATGGTGTTGCTTTTGGTGCAACTAACACAAAGCAGAACAGCTATAAATATGTTAAATTTCAAAAGCATAATGTATCGCTAATTCATAAGGTAATCGTTCGCGAATAGTTCTAAGAGTAGCATTAAAAGAATGTTTTCCTTTTGTTGGTGTTAGTATTCGAATATGCACAATTTGCATATTTTCTTGTATATAGCATTCTACATTCTCTTGTTTAACGACATTTAGAACGACATTTTTTAGAGCTACCGTATCTTGAAATTTCGAGTTGGATTTTAGCTCGACACGTATTTGTAGTTCTTTCCCATTCGTGTTGTGCGTGATACTATTAACCCTAAGATCTGGGAGGTGATGATTAGCCAATTGCGTTACCCCGTATTCTATTAGTTTTAGTTTATTTCTAATAAATAGGTTTGAAATGATGGCTTGGTTAATTTCAAAAGAATTTTCTCCCTCATGAATTACAGAACTATCTAAGTTTGAGTAGTCAAAAGAATCAAAAAGTGTTTGGTTTTTAGTCAAAGAAATTAGCTTATTAAAATTTGATTCGCAAAGTTTGTCGTCGGGCAACAATTCCTCGTTTTGTTCAAGTTCATAAATCGGATTTATGGCATCAAAGAAAGGCTGTGCTTCTTCTATAGCAATTTCCATTCTTATCATTATTCGACAGAACTTGCCACCTAGATATTCATTTAAAAATGCATTCTGCTCTTGTATTAGGGTTAGTTTTAGCTCATCTTCTTTTTTATGGCAAGAAGTCAATACGATAGAAATTACAAACAAAAAGAATACTATTTTTAGTCTCATTTTACCATCCATACGTAAATAATTTAGTTGCTCCATTTATGCCGCATTTTTGGTATTGGTTATAGGCTTTTCCAGCTTCTAATCTAGCTTCAGCAGGCGGTTTGTTTTTTATCCAAGCTTCTATTATTGCGTGACTAACATACGCTTCCGGTGCCATAAAATTGGTGGTCATTACGTATGGATATCCACCTGCTTTTTCAAATAAGGGAGTAAAATAAGAATGCGAAACACAAGCAATTACAGCGGCATCTTTTCGTCTTTTGTCTGTATTTATTTGAGGTAAGGTGTATGCGTCCATCAATCCATTGTGCCCGTTAAAAATAACGAAATCAACGGAATCTACATTTATTAAAGCTGAGCTAGAATCTCTACCGAAATTCTTAATGCCATTCAGTTCCAACCAAAAATCGGTTAGGCATTCTTTCATTTTATCTCCTGAATAAGCATCGGCAATTAGCAAAACATTTTCAGTTTTATGTTTAAGAATTAAGCGTTGCAGAATAGCGGTTTTTGGTCCTTCGCTTATAGAAAGTATGGTCCAATCTGCACTTTTCTTAAAAAAGGTTCGTACGCCGTAGCCTGCACCCCAATATAAGTTAGTGTTTAGGTTTTGGCCATTGCCTAAGTTGGCATTTACAGGCACAATTCCTTGATGCTCGTTGTCGCAAAGCGGCACCAAAATGTGTACTACTCGGGTTTTGTTATCGGTTTTTTTAGCGGCGAGATAGTTCGTAATTACACTGCGAGAAGTATCAGGAACTACATTATTTGTTGCACTTACCGTGTGTATTTTCGTTTGTAGAGCTTTGTGGTATGTTTTGTCGGCGTCCTTACAACCAAATAAGGTAAAAAACAAGATTAGGAAATAAGGATTGGCAAGCATAATTATGTAACGAATAGAAACAAAGTTATGGTATTTCCAAGGGGTGAGATGTTAGTATACTAAGATTTCACAGTGTTACACAAAGGTTTCACAGAGTTGCACAGAGAGCTGCGTAGAAGCGGTATATGTCCTCATTACCTGCTTTTCTTTGTTCACCTTTCGATACAATTTTTCTCCGTTTCACTCCGAAAAACCACTCAAGATGACAATGGGTGATCAATGAAATTAGAGTCGTGGAAACGCTTGTTCCGCCTAATCGGCGGACAGGCAATTCGATTTTTTTTCGACCTAAGGAGAAAAAAGTATCGAGAATTGAACAAATGATTTCGCGGAAGGAACAACCCCATAGCGGTGGCACGTCTGTAGCCCAGAACGGGCGAAGAATAAGAGAGCTGCGTAGCTGCGGTATATGTCCTCATCCCCGGCCCTTCTCCAAAGGAAAAGGGAGCTTTTCGTCGATGAATTTCCATCAGGCTGAAGCCCAATGTAATTAATTTTTATTTGAATTATGGCCCAAAAATCAAACCCCTGACTTCAGTCTGGGGAATATGAATAGAATCTTAAAGAAGATTTTTAACACTAAGGCACTAAGGGTTGTAAATATTTTTCAGCAAGCTGAAAATCTACGTGAATTAAAGTTTCTATGATTAGAGCTGATTTAAAAATTAATTACCTACTAATCTGTGGCTTACAAGAATTAGCAAAAGAAGAAAACTTGGTATTCTTGCTTTCAGATTTTCTAGCACTTACTAATGGAATCGCTTTAAAGCGAATTTGAGCAACGATGGATGACACCTCAATGTTTAAAAAGAAATCACTCAATCACAAACTCCCTCTCTCTTTCCTCGTTACCATTTTTCACCAAAATAGTGTATTTCCCTTTAATCGGGTAATACTTCCCATCCTCACCCTTTCTCAAATTTTCGTTCGGGTTTTCGTCGAAATTGAGCTCTATTTTTGTTTTGTTATAGCCTTTTACTGCTTCTATTTTTTTTGATTTCAGAACCTTTCCGTTGGTAAGTATTTGTAATTCTAATTCACCTTTATTTATCGCGAAAAACTCTACCTCAAGGCTCGGCACAGCAATTCCCCAATCATACTGCCGTTTTCCCCAATTGTTGCGGTATTTCATTTTTTCGATTGGCAATATAATAAACCCAGAATCGGCATATTCAAGTGATTGATGCACAGGCTCTAATTGTATTTTATAAATGCTTCTGCCGTGCGTACCTACAATTAAATCTTTGTGTTTTTCTTGAATGGCCAATGCATGCACTGCCACGGGCGGAAGGTTAGAAAACGCACTAAACGTTTCGCCCATATCCGTAGAAATGTAAACGCCTGCATCCGTTGCCAAATAAACAATTTGCTCGTTTTCAGGATCTTCTAAAATAAAATTCACGCATTCATCGGGCAGGTTCTTGCCGATTTGTTTCCAGGTTTTTCCGTAATCTTCAGAGCAATACACCAATGCCTTAAAATTGTCCCACGTAACACCATTTAGTATAGCCAACACCCGTTCTTTTTTGTGTTGGCTTGCGACTACTTTACGCACCCAATAGTTTTGGGGAAGTTTATCAGAAATTTTAGTCCACGACTCACCACCGTCTTTGGTAAAATGAATTAAGCCATCATCCGAACCCACATAAATATAACCGAACTTTAACGGACTTTCGCTAATGGTAGAAAGTGTTCCGTAGCTTACATCGCCCGTTTTTCCACCTTGGGTTAGGTCTCCACTTATCTCCTCAAAATCTTCTCCTTGATTCATACTTCGGTGCAACTTATTGCTGCCCATATATAAAATATCCTGGTTATGAGCGGATAATAAAATTGGAGTTTGCCAATTCCAACGCAAATTGGGTTCTTTTAGTTCTTGCATTGGGTGAATATAAAGGTGTTTCCCACTGGGAGAAATTTGCATATAATGCCCAAACTGATAGCCTGTATATACCGTATTATCTCGGCTATCTATCTGAATTTGCATTCCATCTCCTCCTAATAATCGCTCGTATGGATATTTTCCTTCTTCTAACCATGATGCGGAATATTTATAGTAATTCGGCCCTTTCCATACCCCATTGTCTTGCAAACCGCCATAAACATTGTATGGTTTTTGATTATCGACTGCTACGGTATAAAACTGTCCAACTGCAGGCGAATTGCATTTTACCCAATGCTCGCCACCATCAAAACTAATGTTTATTCCACCATCGTTTCCATTGATTAAATGCATTGCATTTTCTGGGTTTACCCAAATAAAATGATGATCTACGTGCATGTTATCCGCCCCAATAAATGCAAACGTTTTGCCTGCGTCTTTCGATTTTAGCAAAGGAACTCCAGCAATAAACACTTCATCACTATTTTGCGGATTAGCCTGAACTACTCCAAAGTAATAGCCGTACGAATAGCTCAGTTTTTCCAACGCTTCATCATTGCTTTTTGTCCAAGTTTGCCCGAAATCTGAGGAACGGTAAAGCTCCGCACCTATTACATTAGCACTAAACAAAGCGGTATTCGCATCGGTAAGATAGTCGTACAAATCTTTGGGTTTTAAATCGCCCTTTTTAACCATTTTTTTCAGGTCTTTGGCATCGTACTTTTTCGGAAAACGATTGTCTTTTAAAAATTTGTTGAGCACAGAATCATTCAGGTTTCGAAATGAATCTTTACTCATTTTAAGAAAAGATTCTCCTGTTAAATCTTCCTCTTCTGTCTCTTCTTTTTCATACTTCTCTTGATTATCAACCACGGCATAAACCACCCCATCATTGGCAAACGAAATACCTATTCTACCGACATTTTCCCCGCTCAAAAAAGCTTCTGATTTTGCCCACGTTTGGCCTTTGTCTTTAGATGTATAAATGCCACTTCCTTTTCCGCTTTCCCAAAAATTCCACGCACGGCGACCTTTTTCCCACATGGCTACCATTACTTCATCGGTATTTTTAGGATTAAATTCCACATCAATCGCTCCCGTA